>Ga0255346_1000027_pt1 | contig 287901 bp, 236 predicted proteins | sample wastewater_treat_FD_194410 | JGI IMG/M metagenome (GOLD analysis project Ga0255346, IMG submission 194410) | Wastewater microbial communities from Lulu Island WWTP, Vancouver, Canada - plant22 | ecosystem: Engineered > WWTP > Wastewater > Unclassified | place: Canada: Vancouver, British...
GAAACTTATAATCCGAAGCCAACAACAAACGCGAATGGGCTTGTTACTGTTGAAATTGGAGGGGGAATCCCACAGAAAGGAACTTTTTCAGAAATTGACTGGTCGTCCGGAACATATAAGCTGATGATAGCAATAGACCCGGAAGGTGGAACGAATTATTCCATTACGGGAAGTTCTCAGATATTGAGTGTTCCGTACGCATTACATGCCAAGACAGCTGAAAGTGTGACCGGTGGCATTACCGAAACCCAAAGTCTTGCAGATGTAATTGCGATTAGTAACTCTGCAAATGCCCAGATAAAGAATGTAACCGACCCCACCGAAGCCCAGGATGCCGCCACTAAAGCATACGTGGATGCCCTATTAGCAAGAATTGAAGCATTGGAAAACTCAGATGCTATGATTATATTCAACGGATTTACCGATCCTAGAGACGGCAACCACTACAAAGTTGTGAAAATTGGCAATCAGGTGTGGATGGCCGAGAACCTAAAGTATCTGCCAAGTGTAATTGGCCCTGGTACAGGTTCAGAAACAGCCCCGTATTACTATGTTTATGGCTATAATGGTACCAATGTGGCCAATGCCAAGGCCACTGTAAACTATCAAACCTACGGCGTGCTTTACAACTGGCCTGCTGCAATGAATGGCCAGGCAAGTAGCTCAGCCAATCCAAGTGGCGTGCAGGGCGTGTGCCCAACGGGCTGGCATTTACCCAGCGATGCCGAGTGGACGCAATTAACCGATTGTTTGGGCGGCGAAAGCATAGCAGGGGGTAAACTAAAAGAATCCGGCACCGTGCACTGGAATAGCCCAAACACCGGCGCAACCAACGAAACCGGTTTTACGGCTCTTCCGGGGGGCGCCCGTGGCTTTGATGGAGCATTCCACAACATTGGAAACTACAGTTCCTGGTGGAGTGCTACTGAGAACAATTCCAATTTCGCCAGGCACCGGCATATGACCTACAATGACAGCAATGTGACCAGGCACGACACCTTTAAGGAGAGTGGTATTTATGTTCGCTGTGTAAGGGATTAAGAATTTATTTGATTCATTTGACTATTTGATTTATTTGTTTATTCACCGCCGTAGGCGCTCGAATTTTTGCGAAAGGCGAGAGCAGAGCCAAGTTTACTTGAGCTTTGCCAAGCCGAGCAAAAATCACAAAAGTAATTTTTTTGAGCTTTGGCACAGGCGGGGTGACATGCAAACTTGGAGCTTTGTGCTTCTACTCAAGTTCAGTGCTGGTTGACAGTTTTGTGCTCCGAAACCCGCCCGAACACCAAGCGGCAAACCGGGCTTCAATGATACGGAAAATAACAGGCAAAAAAACATCAGTTTTTCAAATGTCGTAACAATTCTCGTTACAAATTGCATCAACAAAAAAACGTAATTATCTGTTTAGATGATAATTACGTCTTTGTCATCGTGGTACCACCTGGAATCGAACCAGGGACACACGGATTTTCAGTCCGTTGCTCTACCGACTGAGCTATGGTACCTGCTGACAGGACTGCAAATATATATCTCAAATCCGAGTAAGCAAAACTTTAAACTAAAAAAATCTTTTTGGATTCGTTTCAGTCTTGTGTTACATTTGCAGCTTTGGAAAAAATATTTGATGGAGCTTCTTCATCATACACTTGACAACGGAATAAGGCTTGTTCACCACAGAACAAACGGAATAACCGCCCATTGCGGTCTTATAATCAATACGGGATCCCGTGATGAAAGGGAAAAAGAACACGGAATGGCTCATTTTGTGGAGCATATGCTGTTCAAGGGAACCCGGAAACGAAAACCATATTATATCTTCAGCCGTCTCGACAATGAGGGAGGAGAACTGAATGCCTATACCACAAAGGAAGAAACTGCCATACACGCATCGGTTCTCAGGGATGATTTTGAAAAGGCCGTTGACGTAATCAGTGATATGGCATACAACTCGGTTTTCCCCGAAAATGAGATCGAAAAGGAAAAAGAGGTGATCATTGAAGAGATAAACTCCTGCCTGGATAATCCGGCAGAACTCATTTATGACGATTTTGAGGAAATGGTGTTTAAAGGGGAAGCTCTTGGCAGAAACATACTTGGAACACCCGGACACATCAGATCAATTACCAGGGAAGCCCTGACAGCCTTTATCGGGAGAAACTACAACACCGGCGAAACTGTCTTCTGTTCAGCAGGCAACATTCCTGACAGTAAAGTCATACGCCTCTTCCAGAAATACTTCGGAAGCATTCCTGAAAAAAACAACAGGAAAAACAAAAGCCGGAAACAACTCTATACTCCTTCAACCAGAATCGAAACAAGAGACACGAACCAGAGCCACTGCATAATCGGAAATATTGCCTGGGGATACAGAGACAAGCGCAGGATCGCCCTGCTCCTACTCAATAACATTCTTGGCGGACAGGGCCTCAACTCCCGGCTCAACATGTCACTCCGCGAAAAACGAGGGCTTGTCTATAACATCGAATCCGGCTATAATTCCTACAGGGATTCCGGTATTGTTACAATTTATTTCGGCACCGACAGTCAAAATCTGGAAAGAAGCATAGCCATCGTTAATTCCGAACTTGACAAACTCAGAAAGACCAGGCTCGGGACAATGCAGATGCATACCTCGAAAAAGCAGATAAAAGGCTATCTTGCAAGAGGGTATGAAAACTACGAAAACCTGATACTCAGTCTTGGCAAAAGCCTCCTGGTATTTAACAAAATTGACAGCTACGGGGAAATCTGTTCCAGGATTGACAGTATCACCTCCCGGGAATTACTTGACATAGCAAACGAAGTTTTTAACCCGGATAAACTTTCCACTCTGATCTTCAAATAGAATCCCTGCCGGAATCCTTAAAAACAAGCAGACCGTCTGCCGGGGCCGGAAATGAGCCCCCGGTTTTAAATACACCTGAAATGCGGCAGATACGGAAACGGACCGGGTTAGGGCCTACGACAGACCCGGACATCCCTTCCAGTGCATATGTTAACAATGTGGTACAATTTTTGAACTCTCAGGATAAAAAGATCATGAGGAATATATCAGCCTGCCTTCTTATAATTCTTTCAGGCATTTCCGCATTTGGCCGGTATGCGGAAATCACTTATCCGGATAAAACTGAAAGCAGCAGGATTCACAGCCCCGGAAAGTACAGGGAAATGATCCGGCAAAACCAGACTGCATTTACCGCAATAATAAAAACCGCCACACGACTTTTCCGTGACAAGGATGACCTTACGTCCGTCATACTTGTCATTCCCACCGGAAAAGAAGTCGCTGTACTGGGTGCTGACAGCACATATCTCAGGGTTGTATATGAAGAAGCCGAAGGATTCATTTTAAAAAGACATGCAGAGATCAGTCAAACTCCACTTTCATCCAGAACCTCCATCATGCCGTATGCAACGGATGACCAGGCAGAAATCCGGTCTGTGCCTCAGCCGGGATCCCGGACTCAGACACAGCCTCCTGAACAATCCGCGGCACCGTCCCGGGAGGCAGGATCACAAGTGCAGACAGAATCGCAGGCCCGCCGGAAAGAAAGATATAATTATCTTGAAAAAAAATATGGAAGCAGTATGGCCAGAAAGCTCATTGCCGGCAAGATCTGGAAGGGAATGGCGCGGGAAATGATCATGGACAGCTGGGGTAAGCCATTGAAAATAAACAGGATAATATCAGGAAATTCAACAAAGGAAGAGTGGGTTTATAGAAACACCTGGCTTTATGTAAAAGATGATGTTCTGTTGACCTGGGGACCGGTCAGGAAATAGCTTGAGCGGGAGACGGGACTCGAACCCGCGACCCTAACCTTGGCAAGGTTATGCTCTACCAACTGAGCTACTCCCGCAGATTCAGCTGCAAAAATAAGAACTTTTTTTTATATGCAAAATCAGCAGGATAATGATTTTTATTCCCGTTTCATGCACTTCGCCATGGCGGCAACACCAAAGCAGCTGACAAATAGCGGGGAACAAAGCTGAAGAAACAGTGTTTTTTGATTACTATTTTCATAATGATTCAAACCTTCTGCCTTTTAACTCCTATCTTTGAACTTTTCGTGTGGTTCATCAGTTTAACAGCCGGAAAGATTCTTACCGGCACAATAAAAATTCTGATATGAAAAAGCTATTTTCGCTCCCTTTAATTTTTTTAGTTGCAATTATGTTTTCATGCAATTCAGGAAACAGAAAAACGGAATTATCCATCCCGTTTGAAAAATACACTCTCCCGAATGGTCTGACCGTGGTTCTCAATGTTGACAAATCCGATCCGATTGCCGCAGTCGCAATTTACTATCATGTCGGATCAAGCCGGGAAGAACCCGGGAAAACCGGTTTTGCCCACCTCTTTGAACACATGATGTTCCAGAGGTCCGAAAATGTCGGCGAAGACCAGCTGTTCCGGGAAATACAGGGCGCAGGAGGAACATTGAACGGAAGCACGAGCCAGGATCGTACAAATTATTATGAAGTGGTTCCCAAAAATGCCCTGGAACTGGTGCTGTGGCTTGAATCAGACAGAATGGGTTATCTTGCAAACACCGTCACAAAATCATCCCTCGCCAATCAGCAGAATGTTGTCCAGAATGAAAAACGCCAGAGCGTGGATAATGCTGCATACGGATTCAATCAGGAAATCATTGCAAAGAATCTTTACCCCGAAGGCCATCCGTACAGCTGGACTGTGATCGGCCTGATGGAAGACCTTACAAATGCAACAATTGAAGATGTAAAGGCATTCCACGGGAAATACTACGTTCCCAACAATGCAACGCTTACCATATCGGGAGACATAGACAAGGATGAAGTTAAAGGACTTATTGAAAAATATTTCGGTGAAATACCCGGGGGCAGGCCTGTTGAAAAAAGAGATCCCATGCCGGTATCACTTGCTTCAACAAAAAAGCTTTACCATGAAGATAATTTTGCCAGGGCCCCGCAGCTTACCATGGTATTCCCCACAAGCGAAAGATATTCAAGAGATTCCTATGCCCTCAGTTTTCTCGGGGAAATACTGTCCAACAGTAAAAAGGCACCTCTCTATGTTGTTCTGGTTAAAGACAAAAAGCTGACTTCAAGGGTGATGGCCAGGAATATGGCAAGTGAACTGGCCGGTTCCTTTATGATTTCCGTTGCAGCCAATCCGGGTGTGAACCTCAGCGATGTTGAGAAAGCAATTTTTGAGGGCCTGGAGAAATTTGAGAAAGAGGGTTTCAGCGAGGATGACCTTACAAGAATCAAGGCCCAGTATGAAACACGTTTCTACAATTCCTTCGAGAGTGTCCTGGGCAAGTCCTTCCAGCTGGCCGAATATACAATGTATACAGGCGATCCCGGATACTACCGGAAGGATATTGAAGCCATTCAGTCAGTTACGATGGATGACATCAGAAATGTATACAACAAATACATTAAGGACAGGAATTTTGTTCAGACCAGCTTTGTACCCAGGGGAGAATTGCATCTGATTGCGGAAGGATCCGTGAACGCCGGTATTGTGGAGGAGGATGTCACACGGGCTGCGGAAATAAAAAGTGTCGAAGAGGAAGAGGAACAAATAGTAAAAACACCGACTTCATTTGACAGGTCGGTTAAACCGGTTCCCGGACCTGATCCGGCAGTGTCTCTGCCGGAGGTCTGGAAATCATCCCTTTCAAACGGGACAGAGATACTGGGAATTGAACACAATGAACTGCCGCTGGTAGAATATGCCATCATCATGGATGGCGGACATATCAGCGAGGATGTCTCCAAAGCAGGACTGTCAGGCCTTGTCGCGTCCATGATGAATGAGGGAACAAAAAACAGGACACCCGAAGAACTCGAAGATGCAATCGGCCTGCTGGGCGCATCAATAAGATTCAGCTCCGGTTCTGAAAACATATCGGTAAATGTAAGTACACTTAAACGGAACTTTGAAAAGACAATAGCCCTGGTTGAGGAAATGCTTCTTGAGCCTCGCTGGGACGAGGAACAGTTCGAACTGGCAAAGGACAGGATAATCAACAACATAGAAAGGAACAGGGCAAATCCATCCTATCTTGCATCAAACAGCCTCAACAAGCTGGTTTTTGGCGACGGAAATATTCTGGCAGTGGATGCATCCGGAACCAGAGAATCAGTCAGTTCAATCACTATTGATGACCTGAAGGATTATTACGGCAGATACTTCTCCCCTTCGGGTGCCAAGCTGGTCATTGCCGGCAATGTTACCAGAAAGGAAGTGGAATCTGCATTTGCAGGACTTGGGAAGAAATGGCTGCCCAAAGAGGTCGTTCTTCCTCCTGTCAGCATACCCGGCCCCCCGGAAAAATCTGCAATATATTTTGTGGATGTTCCGGGAGCAAAACAGTCGATAATAAATATAGGAGCCCCGTCACTGCCCCGGATAAGCCCGGACTTCTATTCCGCATTTGTGGCAAACTACAAACTGGGAGGCTCGTTTAACGGAATTTTCAATCTGATCCTGAGGGAAGAAAAAGGATTCACCTATGGCGCCCGTTCAGCTTTTTCAGGTTACAAAAATTTCGGGACTTTCTCGGCATCATCAATGGTACGGACAAACTCAACCCTTGAGTCAGTCATCATCTTCAAAACGGAAATGGAGAAATACAGGGAAAACATTCCACAGGAATATGTTGATTTTACAAAATCCGCATTGCTTAAAAACAATGCCCTGAACTTCGAAACGATAAGAAGCCTGATTGCCATGCTGAACAATATTGCTTCCTATAATCTTCCCGCAGATTATATAAAACAGGAAGAAGCTTTTTTAAGCTCACTTACAAGCCGGAAACTGCTTGAACTGGCAAAAACATATATTGATCCCGCAAGGATGTACTATGTTGTTGTGGGTGATGCAAAAACCCAGCTGAGGGAGCTTGAAAAAGCAGGACTCGGAAAACCGGTTCTGCTTAACTGATGCAGTATTGCATGATGACTAACCATTATCCTGTTCAGTCACCACAACACGGGACTGCAGTAAAGTACCGGACCTGCACCGGAGTAACCCGGGGCCCGCTTACGCGTTTCCCTGCCCTCAGCAGAACCGTAATGAACAAATCATTGATTAATCCATGACGCTCAGATCATTTATTTCCGGCAAACCGGAGAACCACCAGGATGGCTTTTCCATCCCCCATGAAAAATACAGGCTCGCCAACGGGCTTACAGTTATTCTCAATAAGGACAGATCCAATCCTATAACCTCCCTGGTCATTTTCTATCATGTGGGATCCGGCCGTGAAAGCCCGGGGAAAACCGGCTTTGCTCATCTTTTTGAACATATGATGTTCCAGCGTTCGGAAAATGTGGGCGAGGATCAGTTCTTCAGATATATTGAAGGTGCAGGAGGTAATCTCAACGGGGGCACATCCTTTGACCAGACTGTCTATTTTGAAGTAGTTCCGAAAAATGCTCTTGAACTGGCAATGTGGCTCGAATCCGACAGAATGGGTTTTATGATCAACAGCGTCACTCAAAGCTCATTCAGCCTGCAGCAGAATGTTGTCCAGAATGAAAAGAGACAATATGTGGATAATATGCCCTATGGTTTCACCGACCATGTCATTCTGAAAAATCTCTACCCCGCCGGACACCCGTACAGCTGGGATGTTATCGGCGAAATGGAAGATATCAAAAATGCCGGCATTGATGATGTAAGGGAATTCCACCGGAAATACTATGTGCCGAATAATGCCACTCTCGTGGTATCAGGCGATTTCGAAACTGAAGAGGTCAAATTCCTTATTGAAAAATATTTCGGGGAAATACCCGCCGGCAATATTGTCACTAAACCAGAACCGGCAAACATTATTCTGAATGAAACCAGGAAACTGTACCATGAAGACAGTTTTGCCAATGCACCCCAGTTCAACATGGTTTTTCCGACATGTGAAAATTTCACCAGGGATTCATATTCACTGAATGTTCTTGCACAGCTTCTCGGCCAGGGGAAAAAATCCCCGCTCCACCAGGTCCTGGTCAGGGAGAAGCAGCTGACATCGGCTGTGACGGCTGCTAACCAGGCCCTGGAACTCACCGGAAACTTAAGGATCAGTATTACTGCAAAACCGGACACCAGCCTGAATGAGGTTGAAAAAGGTATTTTTGAGGCCTTTTCAAGATTCCGGAAAGAAGGATTTACAGAGAAAGACCTTGAAAGGATCAAGGCCAGGCTTGAAACAGAATTTTACAATACCATCAGCAGCGTTCTGTTCAAATCATTCATGCTGGCATTTTACGACGTGATGGCCGGATCGCCCGATTATCTAATAAGCGAGCTTGACAGGATGAAGAGCGTTACGGCTGAAGATGTGTGGGATGTCTACAACAGATATATCGAAGGGAAAAACTATGTGGCAACCAGTTTCGTGCCGAAAGGTCAGCTGCATCTGGCTGCTGAAGGCTCCGTCAATGCGGGAATTGCAGAAGAGGACATAACAAGGGCTGCACAGGTTGATATTGAAGCCGATATGGAGGAGGAAATTATAAAAACCCCGTCCGGATTTGACCGTTCAGCTGCCCCTGTTCCCGGACCGGATCCTGAAATCAGACTTCCGCAAGTGTGGAATTCTGTTTTCCCGAATGGTATGAGAATACACGGTATAGAACGGCATGAACTGCCGATGGTTTCCTATTCACTGACAATCAGGGGAGGACATATGCTCGATGACCTGAAAAAAGCAGGTACTGCAAAATTCATGGCTTCCATGCTGAATGAGGGAACGGCAAAAAAAACGCCGGAGGAACTGGAAGAAGCAATCCAGCTTCTTGGAGCTACATTCGAGATCAGCGGCGATAACGAAGATATAACTTTTTCAGTGAATTCATTATCCCGGAATTTTGAAAAAACCGTTGAACTGATTGAGGAAATGCTCCTTGAGCCGCGATGGGATGAGGAACAGTTTGCCCTCGGCAAAATCCGGATAATAAACGAGATCAGACGAAACATGTCTGATCCCAATTATCTGGCAGACAGGGTCTTCAACAATCTTGTCTTCGGCAGGGAAAATATTCTGTCTGTCCATGCCGATGGTACTGCCGGGAGTGTTGAATCAATAACAATTGATGATCTCAGGGAATTTTATGACAAGGCAGTATCCCCGGCTGTGGCCGAATTCATGATTGTCGGGGACGTCAGCCGGCCGAGAGTTGAAAAGGCGCTGGAGGAACTTGGGAAAAAATGGAAGAAAAAACATGTTGCCATTCCGGAACCGGTGTTTCCTGCTCCCCCCGAAAAGGCATCATTATATTTTGTCGATGTTCCGGGAGCAAAACAATCGGTAATAAAGGCAGGTTATCTGGCCCTGCCCCGCGGTCATGAAGATTTCTACAAATCCGTAACTGCCAACTTCATGCTTGGAGGAGGTGCAAGTGCCCGGCTTTTCATGGTACTGCGCGAAGAGAAAGGATATACCTATGGGGCCTATTCAGCCTTTAAGGGAGGCCGGCAATACGGTACATTTTCCGCCCGGACCTCCGTCCGTTCCGATGCCACTCCCGACTCTGTAAGGCTGTTCAGGGACATTATGCTGGAATACCGCAAAGGACAGTCTTCTGAAACAGTTGAATTCACCCGGGATTCCCTCCTGAAAGCCAATGCCCTGAGATTTGAAACCAATGAAGCCCTTCTCAATATGCTCAGGACCATGATACTTAACGGACTTCCCGGAGATTACATCAAACAGGAGGAAGCATATCTTCGGAAACTGACTGCAGAGCAGATGAATACAGTTATCCGCAAATATATCGACCCCCTGAAAATGTATTACGTGGTTGTCGGCGATGCAAAAACCCTGCTGAAGGAGCTGGAAAAAGTCGGTTTTGGAAAACCTGTGCTGTTCCAATAGGGATTTTTATTTTATCTTTGAACCATGATTGCCGGCTTCAGAATCACAAGGCCCCCAGTTTCCGCCGGAAGCTTCATGCGATCCTTTTCCGGCAGAACCCGGCAGGCTGAAAAACGGAGCACGCGGCGATACCAGCCCGGATGGTGGAATTGGTAGACACGCAGGACTTAAAATCCTGTGGGCAGTAATGCCTGTATGGGTTCAAGTCCCATTCCGGGTACAGACAAACCCTCATATTAAATTATGTATGAGGGTTTTGCATTTTAATAAAATACAAAAAATAAATCAAAGGATAATATTAACAATAGCCTGAAACATCTTCATAAAAGGTTTATATTCGTTCTTACCATAAATGAAATTACATAAAACAAACAGGTCAAAAATATGAAGAACAAGTTATTGCTACTAAATTTATGCCTGCTGGCAGCGTTGTTAATTACCGATGCCTCAGCACAGCAAACGAAACCACGCATAGGAATTGCCGGCATACAGATTGAAAACAGCGTTTTTATGCCCAACCGGCAAGCTATAATAGGGAGGACGGCTTCTTTGCCTTCTTATCTTAGTAAGGATTCCGTAATGGGTCAGTCTGCAATCTGGCTTCCTTCTTTAATTGGCAGAGGCGGCGGACGAGGGCCGGTTACCAGAGAATCATTTGAAACTTTTGTTAATAACGCGCTTGAGATTATCCGGAGTAATATGCCTTACGATGCATTCTGGTTTTACAATCATGGGGCTTGTAGTGTCGATGGTATTGATGATCCGGAGGGGGAATTTATGGAGAGGGTAAGAGGTGTAATAGGTAACGATGCCCTTGTTACAACAACTATGGACCTGCACGGAAACGTCTCCTGGCGTGTGGCTCTCTACTCTGACCTTATTACCACATATCGTACAGCTCCTCATGATGATGCGTTTGAATCACATCGCCGTGGCGTGGTTAATCTGCTTGAGCGGTTATCGTCCGGGAAGGGACGGCCGGCTTATAAAGCATGGGTGGCTGTCCCTGTACTTCTCTCCGGAGAGTGGACAAGTACCCGGGTTGAACCTGCCAAATCACTTTACGCAATGGTGCCTGAAGTTGAGTCCTTGCCCGGTGTGGTGGATGCCGGTATCTGGATTGGCTATGTTTGGGGAGACGAGAGACGTAATCAGGGTGTGGTTATGGTAGTAGGTGATGATAAAGCCCAGGTGGAAAACGGTGCAAAAAAGCTTGCCCGGAGATTCTGGGATGTGCGCCGGCAATTCAGCCTGGAAGCACCGGGGTATCCCCTCGAAAAATGCATTGATCTTGCTGTTGCAAGTAATAAAAAACCTTTCCTGATCAGCGATATGGGCGACAATCCTGGTGGCGGCGGTTCAGGCGAGGTGACCTGGACTCTGGCAAGGGTATTGAAACGGCCGGAATTTAAGAGCCCAAACGGGAAAAAACTGCTTTATTGCTCCATTCCGGGAAACGAAATGGTGGAAGCCGCCCGAAAAGCCGGTATTGGTGGTCAGGCAGAAGCTTTGGTAGGGGCAATGACTGATAATTCATATGAAGGTCCTGTTCGTTTATCCGGTACAGTAATATACGTCAGTCCTGATCATGAGAAGGACCAGTCGTCAGAAAGTAAATCACCTCCGGACCAGAGGCTTCCTGACATAGCAATTATTAAAACGGGAAGCATATTTGTGGTTGTGGGAACATCTTCACCCACACCAAACCTGGAAGGTACAGGAATTGATCCCAGGGAAATGGATATCATAATGGTAAAGCAGGGTTATCTTGTGAGCCGGTGGTATGATATGCAGGCCGACTGGGTTATGGCTCTGACACGGGGAGGTGTTGATCAGGATTTCAGGAGCCTCCCTTATAAGCGCATTGTCAGACCTATCTTTCCATTGGATCCTGACATGCCGGATCCGGAACTGAATGTTATAATGGTACCATCAGCAAAACATATGTACGGCAGATAAGAGGTAAATATACCTGGTCCCGGAGCCCCCTGGAGCGGAAACCGGGAGCATTCAGACAATTGCTCCCGCCCTGTTTTTTCCGCATCCCGCAAACAGCAAGGTGTTCCTGCCTGTTCTGGCAAAATAAGCCGGACAGGAATGTCAGACAGATAACAGGGAAAAGGAAACAGACAAAAAATCAGTTATCATTACAACCTTTCGTGTGAACTCTCGTCTTATCCGTGATATTAGTATCAAAAAGCATGTGCAACAGAAAATGAAAAATACATTAATCACAGTAGTCGCATTGCTTATCTTTATAAGCACATGGAGCTGTGAGAAGGGAGAATATACCCTTCCTGCTGATTTCAGGCTTGGAATGTCAATCAGCGATAAGCAGGCCATGGGCGGCGCCCTCACCATTGACCTGATAAAAATAAAACTGAACGCAATAGACATACAGGGTTACAGGGAAACAGGCGGCAATGTATTCCTGACAAGGTCTTTTAAAAAGGGGCAGACATTTACCATAAGAGCAAATGCAAAAAATGAAATACTGAACTTTGATATTCCGCAGGGTGTTTACAAGCCTTTGTACTTCTCTCTGGTTTTTCAGCATGACGACGATGAGGATGACCTTATTGAAGATATTGAAGAATGGTATGAGGATGTTCTGGAAGGAGATGATCCGGAGGAACTGGAGGAAGATCTCGGATCAATTATTGAAGATTATCTTGATGATATCGAGCCATCCATTTTGGTTCAGGGAAGATTTAAAAGCAATAAAATCAATGTCCGGCTTATACTTCTGGTGAATGATCCCATGACTTTCCGCATCCTGTTAAAGAACAGGAGCGGCCAGGAGGAAGTAATACTTGAAAAGGACAGGGAAAATACAGCCGAACTTATCCTCGATCCTTCCTACTGGTTCTCGGTAATTACTCCGGAGCTTATGAACAGGGCTTATCTCGGCAGGGAGGATGGTATCACATATCTTTTCCTGAGCAAGTATGTCAACAGTAATATCTATCATGCTGTGTTCAACAGAATGGAAGAGTCGACTTACATAATAGTAAACAAGTAGCGAATAATTATCCTTCATGCCTGGAGTTTCACAGAAAGAAGACCATATACTGCTGGAAGGCTGCCTGAATAATGACAGAGGGATTCAGAAAAAGCTGTTCGAAAAATATTTTGCAAAAATGTTCCGGATATGCCTTTCATACAGCGGCGACAGGGCTGAAGCAAAGGATATATTGCAGGAAGCTTTTATAAAGGTGTTTACAGGTCTGGACAAATTTGATTCCCGGGGTTCCCTGGAAGGCTGGATACGAAGAATAGTAACCAATACTGCCATTGATTACTTCAGGCAGCGTAAGAGACTCGTTTATACCGCTACCTTTCCGGACGAGCCGGAAGATGATGGAAATAGCGGATTTTTGTTTCAGGAACTGAACCAGGATATAATCCTGGATTACGTCAGACAACTTCCTGACGGAGCAAGGGTTATTTTTAACCTGTTTGCCCTTGACGGATTGTCACACAGGGAAATAGGCAAAAAACTCAATATTTCGGAAGGAACCTCCAAGTCGCAATACAAAAGGGCAAGGGGACTCCTCCAAAAATGGCTTTGCGAACACGAACAGGACAGGCAATGAGCAATAATGCATTTGACAGGGAGTACAGGGAATGGCTTCAGAAGCTTGAGGTAAATAAGGCGGATTCTGTCTGGGGAGGAATAGAAGACCAGCTTGACCTTATCGAAACATGGGACAGGATCAATACCGGGCTGGACAGGGTACAGCCTCAGAGGAGGAAAATTATTCCACTGCCCTTTCTCCGGATAATGGAAGTCGCAGCTGCAATACTGATTCTTGTCATGATTCCGCTTTTTTTCCTGAAACATCAAAACAATACCATAAGCACTGTTGCGGAACAAAGAATCCCTGAAACAGATTCCCCCGGAACCGTTCCGGTTTCACCTGAAACAGCAACAGATCCTTCTTCCGCTTTAACAGTATCTCCTGCAGGAGGAACGGCTGTTTCCGGTGAAGCAATTCAGTTTCATGACGGGACAGCCTTGCCCCCCGGCAGAACAGCAGGAGGAATCCCTGAAACAACAGAAAGTGAAAAAACAGACAGAGTAACAGACATATCCCGGATAAGCGGAACAGCCGGCATGGAAACAATAATTGCCGGCCTGAGGGAAACAGTTACCGGTGATTTCACGGGACTTGTGGCTTCTGTCATTGAAACCACTGCCCCGCCGAAAAAATCATCCGGTCCCTTTATCCGTTTTCAGGATGCCGGACTTATGTACAGCTACAAGAACACATGGCTTCTGAACTATGAAACCCGGAACGGCCTGAATCCCTCAAGGCTTGGCAATACACTGCCAACCTTCCATCATGACCTGGGAATAACATCAACTATTGTCTTCAGGGAAAAGCATGATATAGGGCTGGAGGTTCTGCTGATGTCCGAAACGGGACAGAATTACCAGCAGTATATCAATGCAAGCTTTGTAAACAGGAAGATCACACTGAACTATTTCAAGCTTCAGACATGGTATATGTGGAATCACCGGAAGATTCCCGGCAGCACCATCGCAGGGGTTTATTTCGCCAGACTGGGCATGGCTGAGGAAATTCAGGGAGACCTGAGATTCAGCGTCAGGGACGATTACCGTAACTATGACTACGGCCTGGTATTAGGCTACCGCCTGGATGTGCCACTGTTCAGTAACATAGTAATGTATCCCGGAATCAGATTCAACTACAACCTTATGAATATCTTTGAGGGTCACGCCGGCACGATGAATATTTTCAAAACCACCAACAACTTCACTGCCGGCGTAAATGTCACGTTTGCATATAGCTTCCGTTAAAAACCGTTCCGTTACAACCTTTTTAAATTCTTCCGTCTTAAAGGTGGCTGACAACCATAAAAAGAAAAATCCTAACACAATAACCTATGAAAAAACTTATATTTTTTATTATGATTTCTCCTCTGTTAATAAAATGTAGCAAAGAGGACTATTCACCTTATTTCTATTCCAATGAATCTACTATTTTTTCAGATTCAAAGACTACTAAGTTTCGGGAGTTTGTGATCATTATTGTTCCCTACGTTCTGACAGGAGACGAAAAAAAATACATAGTGACGGATACGATTAAAAATGTCCGCATAAAAGTAAATAATCAACTTTGGGGTATATACCATTCATTTGCAATTGACACTTCAATATTTGTGAAAGAGAAGTTGATTAATTTTTATTCCACTCGCACAAAAACAAAATATTCAATTATTGCGCCGTACAAAACAAGCCTGGATACTTTAAAAACAGCAGGAGCGTATTCTGATTTGTTAAATAATTATCTGGCCATGGAGCCCGGCAATTATATATGTCAGCTGGAATCATTTGATATTAAACAAATCGATGGAAAAAAAAGGACAGTAAAACCCTTTATTGTATTTCCGGTCGAAGTCAGGGAGAATAGCCGGAGTGCGTTAGCTGGTGAATTTGAAGTACAAGTTAATAATTAGTTTATGAGATCAATACTATTACTTACCATTTCATGCTTAACGATGACAGCATGCATGGACAGCGGGACAATAAAAGTTCAAAATAAAGTACATAATGCGAAGCTGGAGAATATAAGTTTTGGTGATGTTTCGCTTTACTCTTCCCTGCTACCAGGTGAGACTTCATCCAAAAAGGTAATTACTGATAAAAAGGAGTCGTTTCCAAAAATAAATCAACTCGAATTCTACATGGCAGGTAGTGGGAATAGAGTTTATTTAAAAACTAAGACTAAATATAAACTTGATGCAGGAGAATCACTACTGATAGTTATTTCTGATTCAACAGCAGTAATCAATCCATTAAATCAATAATCCACGATTGCCAACATTGTATATAAAACATTGGGACACTGATGGTCAAGACAGGCATTCTGCACCACATCAGCCTTTCACTTCCCATGACACGTCAGTTAACATAATACACGGATAATATAACTTACCCCGCGATTTCTATTGGAGCAAGATCCGGATTCAACAGATTAAATGACAAAAAAAATGAAACAGAAAGTGAAGAACCTGATTTTTGTGATTCCGCTTGTTTTTCTTTCATCATGTGCGACACTGATGCTTAAAAAAGATTATAATATAAGAGTGTCAGCCAATGTTCCGGATGCAAAAGCTGAAATACAGGATAGCATTTATAGCTTACCCGCAGTATTCCGGATAAAGCGTTCAAAAGAGGATTTGAATATAAGGCTGATAAGTGACAGCCTTGAAAGAAACTATATTGTTAAAGCTTCGCCAAATGCAGCTTTTTTATATGCAAACCTGATATGCTATCCGGTTCTGCCCCTTATGTACGGTATAGACTTTACAAATCAGAAACGATTCTATTACGGGAAAAACATTATTCTGAATTCCTGCGACACTACAAGTATAATAAGACCCCCTGTTGCCAAAAGTTATTATGATTACCGGACCAGAAGCTTCCCGTCAAACAAGGGACAATTAAATTTCACTTACTCTTTTCCGTGGGTAAACAGTTTCTTCCTGCAACCGCAACATGAATCATCAAAATCGAATACCGGATTTTGGGGGTTCTCAGCCGGAATGGAGTATTACTATAAGGATAATAAGTATTTATCATTGAACGGAAGTGCTGTAACAGACTTTTTTATTCCTTTTCCGGCGGCAGTTGATTTTAGCGGAGAAGTTGAAAATATGTATTCAGTCTATGCAAGTTTAACGGACAATTATAAGTTCAGAAGATTTACACTCGGATATGGATTAAGTTTTTCAAGGAACACCTGGGAACTTGTTTATCACGACAGGTTTGACCCGCCGCCGCCGACAAGAGATCCGGCAAGGAAATCAGGCAGCTCCGTGGGGCTGATACTTGATGGTTATCATCAGATCGGCAGGCACTTTTATATTGGTTTAATTTACAGACCAACTTTTCTGAATATAAATCCTGATTTTAAATACAGATATGAACATCTGATAAGTATGGATTTTAAGGTGAAACTTCGATTAATGAAATAAAAACTGCTGGCAACATCATGTATAAAACAGCGGGATTAAATGGCTAAATCAAGCATCCAGTCCTGCCGGCTGCCGGGAAAAAAGCCTTCCCTTTCCAACCTTTTCAAATTCCTCCGTCTTACAGGCAGAAAGAAAAATTTTAAAACCATTTTATTAATCAAAACACACACAAATGAAACGAATCACAATTTTTTTAAGTTTGGTCGGAATGGCAGTTTTACTTTTTTCTTCCTGTACGAAAGAAAATGACATGGCAAATGTTCAGGTTAAATTCAGGACTGTACAATCAAGTGCGAAAATTGCCCGTGGCGAAATGTCATCATTGCCTGAAACAGAATATACATCCGGCTCATCCTTGTCCGGAACAGGATATCCCTCCGGAGCATCATTTGTTCCGGATAAATTTCTGATAAACATAAAGGAAATCGAATTTGAGTTTGAAAAACCATATCCCGGATTCACCGGGCCGCATAACTGTGAATGCGAAAAAGACGGAGAATGTGAAATTGAATTTGAAGGCCCTTTCCTCATAGACATTGCTTCGTCAGAGGCCATGACCGGTCTGCTTCTCGGCAGGTTTCCCCTCCCCTCTGCCGTATATGAGGAGATTGAGCTCGATATTGCTCCCTCCCGTAACAGGAACAATAAGCAGATTAACGGACGGTCAGTATTTATCAGCGGTACCTATCAGGGAAAACCCATAGAATTATGGACGAACAGCAAAGCTGAACTTGAAATTGAGTTTCCAGGGAAAAGGGCAGTTGATCTTACCCAGCCAAATGCCGATATGTGGATCAGGATCCATCTGGACAGGATCATCGCAAACCTCTCAGCAATGGACTTCTCCTCTGCTGTTGACGGTAACGGAAATGGTATCATTGAAATAGGTCATGATGACCAGGATGGAAATAATGCACTGTCTGCCACATTGTTCAATTCCTTCAGGGGCAGCTTTGAGCTGGATGACTAAGACCGGAGATCCGTGCCTATTATGAGGCATCTGCCGGGTAGTTTCTTCAGTAGCCGAAAACCCAGGCTGCAACGGAAAAATATATCCATACACCCATAATGTCCGCTATTGATGTGATAAGCGGTGCACTGGCCGTGGCAGGGTCAAGTTTCAGTTTTGTAAAAAGGAATGGTATGGTAAGACCGAGTAAACTTCCTGTCATTACCACAAGAAGCATTGAAAGGGAAACCACAAGTATTGTATCTGGAGCCCTGAAGCTGGCAATCAGGGATACACCGGCAGCCATCGTGATCCCGAGCAGGAAGGACACAACAAACTCCTTGCCCACCAGCTTGAACCAATGCCGCATTTCAACATCTCCGACTGCCAGGGAGCGGATCATTAGAGTAGCAGACTGGGAACCTGCATTTCCGCCGCTGTCGATCAGAAGCGGCAGGAAAAACATCAGCGGCACCATGGTCTTTATCAGCTCCTCAAAACTGGCTATGGCCGCACCCGAAAAAACATTCATGAACACAAGTATCATCAGCCAAATTATCCGCTTCTGATACAGGAGCGGTACCCTGGCCTTGAGAGGATCAATAATTGCATCCTGAACAGAACCGAATTTGTGGAAGTCCTCAGTTGTTTCCTCTTCCTCAATGTCCATTATGTCATCGAAAGTCACAATCCCAAGCAAAATCCCTTCAGAATCAGTGACAGGCAGAGCAACACGGTCGTGGTCCTTGAATACACGGATGGCGGATTCCTGATCATCATATGCATTGAGTGAAACGTAACGACTGTCCAGGAGTTCCATTATATTCTGGTCCGGATTGGCAAGTATTATCTCCCGTATCTTGATGTCATCTATTAATTTCCACTTGTCATCAACCACATAAATAACATTGAGGGTTTCTGAATTATGACCGTAAACCCGGATATGGCTGAGAGTCTGACGAACCGTAAAATGGGATTTGACAGCTACAAATTCAGGAGTCATAAGCCTTCCGATGCTGTCCTCGGGATAGCCCAGAAGCTGAACAGCTATCTTGCGTTCCTCCGGTGAAAGAAGCTGAATAAGCTTCTGGGAAACCTCTCCGGGCAGTTCCTCAAAAAACGCGGTTCTGTCGTCAGGATCCAGATCATTGAGCAGGGCAGACAATTTGGTTGAATTCCTGGCCAGACCTTCAATGACCTGTTCCTGCTTTTCATAAGAAAGAAGCTGAAAGGTATTTTTTGCCTGTGTCTTGGACAACAGGCGGAATATGAGCACATCGTCACCGGAAGACAGCTCTTCAATTGTTTCCGCAATATCCAGATCTTCCAGATCAGATATTTTGCTCCGCAGGATTTTCCACTCCTTATTTTCCAGAAGTTCCTCTATTTCCTTGATTCTTTCTAACATAGCACATCAGTCTAAAGCATTAACCTGCAAGTACAACATGATAAGGCCCCTGAGATATACACTGCCGCTTGTTGCCATGGAACAGACAATCTTTCCGGCATCCGGGCGATAAATCTGCAAAAGTATTTTTTTTAGCACAGAAAACCAATCTATGCCTTTTTTATTGTGTATTTACTTTAGGTCTTACATCCTGGATCCTGGTGATCTGTAACGAAAGCCCGGAACCCGCGGTAATTTACGATAAATAAAATATCAGGCAGTTTTTCTTCCGGATTCATCCTTCAAAATTTGTAATTTTAACCAGAACCTTTCTGTAAAATATGACCTGATGAAACATATCGCACTTCTTCTTTTCCTGTTCCAATTCCCGGTGATATCCTCTCTGTCACAGGTAAAATCCGGAAACCCTTCTGATAATACACTGAAAATCCCGGAATTTGTCAGCTACCGCGACTTCGGAGCCATTGGCGATGGCAAAACTGATGATACAGAGGCTATCGCTGCGGCTCATGAATATGCCAATCAGCACGGACTGGCAGTTAAGGCCGGGGACAGCGCCGTCTATTATATCAGCGGAAAAAACCTTCCTGTAATCATCCGGACAGACACTGACTTCGGTAATGCTTCCTTTATAATTGACGACAGGGAAGTTCAGAATCGTAATGCAGATGTATTCATGGTTCTTTCTGCACTTCAGCCCTTCAGGCCCGAAGGAATATCCTCCCTTAAAAAGAATCAGGAAAAAATTGATATCCCATTTCCCGGAACCTGCCTTGTCACGGTCAGCAATTCCGGAGTAAGACGCTATATACGCTTTGGACCCAACCAGAACAGCGGATCGGCACAGACGGATATTTTTATTGTTGACAAGGATGGCAGGGTGGATATGAATTCCCCCATTATCTGGGATTTCGACCACATAACCGATATCAGGGCAATCCCGGTGGATGAAACAACCCTTACCATTAGCGGCGGACGTTTCACCACCATAGCCAACAGCGAAGAATCCAGGTACAACTACTACAGCCGGGGTATTGCCATCAGGCGGTCGAATGTTGTTGTAAAGGATCTGGAACACCGGATAACCGGCGAAGGGGAGCACGGAGCGCCTTATGGCGGTTTTATCAACATCAGCGACTGTGCCTTTGTTACTGTGAGGAATGTGATTCTTACCGGACATAAAACATACCAGACCATAGGCTCGGCAGGGGTAAGTGTCTCCATGGGCAGCTACGACATTCTGGCAACCAGGGCCCTCAACGTATCATTCATAGGCTGCAGCCAGACGAACGACATTAACGACGGCAGGTACTGGGGCATCCTGGGATCAAATTACTGCAAAAACCTTGTCTATGACAACTGTACCTTTTCCCGCTTTGATGCCCATATGGGAGTTGTAAATGCCACCATCAGAAACTCCGTCCTCGGACATCAGGGAATAAATGCAATCGGAAGCGGAATTTTCACCGTGGAAAATTCGACGATATACGGAAGGAACATAATTAACCTCCGGTCCGACTACGGCAGTACATGGCAGGGTGAATTCATTATCCGCAACTGCACATTCGTGCCGGCCGGAGGCAGACCGGTCAGTGCCAGCCTGATCGGAGGATTCTGGTCAGGACAGCATGATTTCGGCTACACCTGTTACATGCCGGAAAGAATCATAATCGAAAACCTTCATATCGATGACTCCGGGCATCCTGAGAATTATGATGGTCCTGCCATATTTGCTGACTTCAACCCGGAAATGACAGACGATTCCCGGACGGAAACCCATCCTTATATAAGAACCAGGGAAGTCATCCTCAGAAACGTAAGTACTGCCAGCGGAAAAAATCTGAGAATCAGTGATAATCCCTATATGTTCAGGGAGGTCAGAATAAAATCTGAATAATTATCCCGGGGCCGGGAAAGCAGCGTGAAGCCTGGTATATCACCGGGGAGAAACCTGTTAAACAACTTTACTTCTGATCTTCCAGCCTGTACTCGGGCTTTTCCTTCTGAAACTTTACCATTTCATCCGGATCATCAAGCACTGGTGATTTACTCAGATAATCCCAGTCAAATTCCTCATCAAGCGGTGTGAATGCCTTTTCGGGATCAAAGATCCTCAGATCAGGAGGCAACGCCCTGTAGGGAGTAAAATCCGGAACGGCGGTAAACAGGTCTGAAAGATCTGTTGCACCGGCATCATACTGGTTGAGATAGGGGACCCCGAGAATATTCCAGAAAGTCTTGAAAATACTTCCGAAACTGTAATGCACCTTTCCGACATAATTCTTTTTTACGTAAGGTGATATGACCATGAGAATACTCCTATGGGCATCAACATGATCAACACCATTCTGTGCATCATCCTCAGTAATAAATATGGCCATATTCTTCCAGTACGGAGTGTTTGACAGGAATTCCACCAGCCTGCCGACAGCAAAATCGTTATCTACCATATAGCTTTCCCTGAAGGGATAACCGGCTTCAGGCCGCTCATCGGCCCCGTGATCATTGGGTACGATAACGGTTATCACAGGTGGCAGGCTGTCCTTTCCGCTCAGCCACTTTTCACTGAATTCCCTGATAAACTGGTTTATCCTGAACTGATCGGGAATTGCCATATTATACGTAGGGTATTGCCTCGATGTCCTGCTGAAAAGAGACGTGGGAAGCGGAAAATTCACAAACTGCCTGATGCCTTCATATTTGTAGGATTCATGATAAAAACCCGGTTCAAACATCACGCTGAAACCGAAATTGAAAAATTCAATATTGTTTCTCTCAAGGTGATCCCACATTGACCCTGATTCGTTGTAGTCCTCGGGATATATTGCTCCGGCAGATCCGTTCATACCAAGACTTCCGGGCGCACTTGATGCCGGGTTATAATTACGGTTTCCGCCGTAGCTTGCCGCCACCGATGTCTCCACCCATTCATTGGGATAGGTATTGACTAGCCAGCGGTGTCCGTCCGCCGAAACATCAGCGTCAACATAAAAATTGTCACATATGGCAAACTCGGCAGCAAGTTTCAGATGATTGGCCATTACTGTGGCATTTTCTACCCGGCGCGTATTATTCCTGTTTGAGAAAGTAACATTGTACCCGTACCTTGCAAGGCTTGAATCACCCCTTCCTGATTTCACCTGTCCGAAAACCTCGTCATAGGTTCTGTTTTCCTTCGAAATAAACACGATATGTCGGATCGGAGACTCCTTCTGCCCCCCGTAAAGAGGTACGGGATTATCCTTCCTGGCCTTTAAAACCTTCGAGGCCCTGTATTTCCGGAAATTATTCGCCATTACCCGTGATGTCATCATCCGCAATTCCCTGTCAGAAGGTATTCTGATTATTGATACCGATCCCTTCATCAGATTTCCGATATAGGTACCTTCACCCCCTTCGGTGAAACTCCTGCCCCCATTGGGACCTGATCCGTATCCCTTTGCATTGGTTACAATAAGATTTTTACCATCCGGACTTACCTTTATCCTGGAGGGAAACCATCCCGTGGGAATATGCCCCTCAACCCTGAAGCTCTTCAAATCTATGACTCCTATTGCATTGATGCCCGCTTCAGCCACATAAAGCTTTTTCTCGTCAGGCGAAACGGCAAGTCCGAAAGGAATGACACCCCTGAACTGCTTAACCGCTTCATCGGGCTTCAGATATATATCGCAGACAACAGTATCGCTTCTGATATCAATCACGGTAATATTGTCATTGTTGCCATTGCTGGTAAAAACATAGTCAGATGTAACAGCCAGGGAATTCGGGCTGGACCCCCCGACAGCGGGAATGCCCTCCACCATCTGACCTATCAGATTGCCGGTCTTTATTCTGGAAATCACTTCCGGATTGTCAGGATCCTCTATTGAAATGGCCCATACCGAAAAGGCCATGTCGCTGTTAGGATCACCCAGGCCGGGTATCTCAAGCGAATCAATGACAACACCATTCCTCATCTCTTCAGTATTGTAGGCAAAGGGAGGAAATTTTAAAGCTTTCTGATAGTCGGACTTCTCTTCTATATCACTTATCTTGCTGTACTGAAACATGCCGACGTTTGCAACATATACCTTTTTCTCATCCTTCGACAGGGCAACGCCAAAAGGATAACGGCCCACAGGAACTGATCTGACAACCTGCATGCCCCGCGTATCGGCAATCAGAAGACGGAAGTTTGTCTGATCCACCGCATAAAGGAAATTACCGTCCGATGAAATGACCATGTCTCCGATATAGCCATCGGGCCATCTGCTGTTGTCAGATGAAACTGCACAGTTTATTGAATCCGTTTTTTCCCCGGTCAGCATGTCAAAAACAAAAATGCAGTTGCTCTGGCCCCCGGCAACAAAAACCCTGTCATTTTCAGGTGATATGGCCAGACCCATAAAGACTGATTCCAGTATCCCCTTGTCAGTGTTATATCCCGGCGGGATCTGCATGATCTCCGGTTCCGTATTCAGATTCCTTATTATTGAAATTGAAAGGGGACGTATACCTGAGTTGGCTGTAACGGCTGTTTCCCCGTCACGGCTCAGTGTCAGGCCGAAGGGATGGGGAGCAACATCAATGGTTTTCCCCGATGGCGTGATCAGCCGCCCGTTAGGTATGACAGTCACCCCTGTCTTATTTATCGAGGTGTACAGGGATCCGGCAGGGGCAGAAAGCACCCAAGGATCGCTGCTGCTGTTTCTGCAGGAATACACACATACTGCTGCAAGGACTATTATCAAGCCCGTCAATCCGGAAAGTTTTATAGTGTTCAATGTATAATTGTTTGTCAGATTAATTTTTATGAAAACATCAGCACTGAAACCGGAAAATATATACTGCAATGAATCCGGGACTGAAGCAAAGCATGAAGCCGGTCCTGCAGCCATAAACCGTGATCATTTCGCCACTCTTACACATATTAATCGTTTCTGGTCGCGTATGATCAGGCGCCCGTCACTCAGTGCCAGGGGAGCCCAGTTCTGGGTAGCTCCCCCGACTCTTGACGCTACCGGATCGTTTTCTGTTCCGGTACCTCCCGGACTAAGTATCTCTGCCGAGGCAAGTGCCCTGAAAGCCGAAGGATCGGGCTGAATAAGATAAAGCCTGTTGCTTCCGTCGGTGCTGAGCAAAAGACCTTCTGCAAGTATCATACCTCCCTTGTCAAACGCGGGAGATCTCCTTGTTGACCATTTGACCTGGCCATCCATGCTCATGCAGACCAGGCCGTCCTTTCTTTCATTGGTTGAATACTGTGCATAAAAATAACCGTTATGTAGAACCGGAGGCTGTGTATGGGCACCAAAATCCGGATTCTTAAAAAGTTCCGTCACCTCAAAGCTCCCGTCTGACTTCCGGCTTATCTTCAGCATTGCGGCACCGGCCTGGTATCCGCCGGTTATAAGCACTCTGCCCTCTCCTGCATCAATTGCACAAGGAACAGGGATTCCGCATTGCCACTTGTCATATTCCCACAATATTTTGCCTGTAAGAGGATCTATCCCGGCAACCTTTCCTCCGCTTGCCGACGGACCCCGGCCGGCTGATGCAGTTATCATTACAACATGATCCTGAGTGCCTGCTTTCAGAAGCGCAGGACTTACATAGCCTACAGGTCCCAGTGAAGCTGTTGTCCATCTGACACTGCCGCTGAGCTTGTCATAGGCAACCACTCCTGCCTCCGGAGCCTGTGAAGCTACAATAAGCAGATTGCCGTAAACAAGAGGACACTGGGATATTGCCCATCTCGGAATCTCCCCTCCGCCGAAGTCGGTCCATATATTCTTGTTCCACAATGGTTTTCTTGTGTTGATATCTATGCAATACAGATGCCCGTATGGTCCGCAGGTATAGATCCTGTTACCGTCAATAGCCGGGACACTCCTTGAACCGGGAAACTGAACCGTACCCGGGGCATCATATCCGACACTCCACAGCTCCCTGCCACTGGAAAGATCAAAACACCTCAGCCTGTCTCCCGTCCTGTCATCCCTGTCAAGGAGGTAAACCCTGCCGTCCCTGACCACCGTACCTCCGTAGCCAATTCCTATGTTTGCAGTCCAGAGGATTTCAGGCCCCTTCGCCGGCCATGAACGCAGAATTCCTTTCTGCGGGGAGGTGCCGTTCCTCTGCGGACCAAGATACTGGGGCCAGTCCTGTGAAATAACACTGCCTGCACTGATCAGGAAAATAATCAGCGCAGCAGCAGCCCTGCGGTTTTTCGTTCCCCGGCTTTTGCCGGTGCCTGAAACGATGTTGGTTCCCGGATTTTTTCCCCGGTGATGAATGCTTTTCATCCGGTAAGAAAGATTTATAAAATAATGCAGTATTGTTTTCACAATAATAAATCAATTACTTAAAATAAACAAGATAAGGATACTTCACACCTGCATGGCTCCGTTTTTCCCGGCAGGGAATGGCCTGATCCTTTTAAAACCAGGTGAATCCTCATGCCTGAAACAACTGGTAAATTCATTATTTCACTTATAATAAATTTCTTGCTATTTTTGGAAAATATCAGTTTTAATTTCAAATAGTAAATATTTATAAAACCTAAATTTTGTATCAATGAAGAAATTTACATTATCTGTTTTGTTTTGCTTAATAATCAGTTCTATCCTCACTGTATACGGGCAGACCATCCCACGGGAAGAACTTATTTTTCTGACCTCGGAATGGAAGGGAGAGCGCTTTCCCGACGGCCGTCCCAGAATCTCTGACGACCTTATCAGAAGGGCCAGAAATCTCAGTCTTGAAGATGCATGGCAGATCATGAACAATGAAGGATATTCGAACCAGTTTGAAGGGAACTGGAAAATGGTCCGCGATGATCTTCCCATTATTGGCAGGGCTGTGACAGCCACTTTTATGCCAAGCCGGCCGGATATTGAAAAAAACATCAAGGAAAGAGGCTGGAAAAACGGATTTGTAGGCAACACAAACTCCTGGCCCATATCAGTCCTTCAGAAGGATGATGTGTATGTTGCCGATTGTTTTGGAAAAATAAAAGGCGGCACCATGATCGGGGACATGCTTGCAACCTCCATCTACACAAAAACCGGAACCGGTGTAATATTCGATGCTGCTGCACGCGATCTGACAGATATATCCGAAATCAAGGGCTTCAATGCTTATGTACGTGATTTCCACCCTTCATTTCTTGTTGAGGTTGTACTTACCGGTCTGAACACTCCCACAAGGATAGGAGAAGCCATTGTACTGCCGGGAGATCTGGTAATAAGTGACAAGGAAGGAGTGCTTTTCATCCCGGCACATCTGGCCGAGATGGTCATCGCCACAGCAGAATTCATGAGTGCTCGTGCCGATTTCAGTAAAGCCATGCTGAAGGAAGGACGCTACAGTTCAGGTCAGGTGGATTCGCAGTGGACGGATGACATAAAGGAACATTTCCTCAGATGGCTCAAGGAAACAAAGAGCGAAACCCAGATGACCCGCAAACAGCTTGACGAATTCATGTCAAAAAGAACCTGGTAAGAGCTTCCGTGCCTCCAACCCCAGATGGCACGCAAACAGCCCGAGGAGTTCATACCGTAAGAACCCGGGAGAAACTCCCGGGTTCCGGTAAAAAAGCCATGAAAACAAAATCCGATGAAATAGAAGCCAATCTGGATAATCCTGAAATTCTGGAAAAACTCTATCGTTCCGATAAAAAAGGGTTCAGGACTGAATTTGAAAAGCTCCGCCCGGGAACCGGATTTTCGGAAATAATAAGATTCTGGAAAGTAAGACTTGAATATGACAAAAAGTCTGACACGGTAAAAATGCCTTCAGTGTATGAGATCACTACAGTGCTTGCAGCCGGAATCATCACAGCTGTCCTGATCAAGATCCCGGATATTTTCCGGACAGGAATCGATGAAAATATGTTTTATTTGAAGAATGCCGCGATCATAATATTTACCGGACTTACCCTTTATACCATACTGATAAACCGTGTTTCGGAACCCGGTAAAATTATTTATACCCTGTTGGCTTTTCTTGTCCCGGCAATATACATAAACCTTCTTCCATCATCTGACCCCGGCGCATCTGTAATCCTTGCCTGCATACATCTTCCCGTACTTATGTGGTTCATATACGGGATCGCGGCAACCGGATATGATACCGGCAACCTGAATAAACGGGCAGATTTCATAAGATTCAATGGCAGGCTCGCAATTGTGTACGTGTTGGTTGCAATAGCAGGAGCACTCCTTGCAGCAGTTACAATCGGATTATTTGATTCAATTGACGTAAATATTGAGAAATTCTATACCCGGAACATAATTATAATGGGTGCTGTGGCAGCACCTGTTGCTGCAGCATTCATTTCTGACAAATATCCGGCCCTTGTCGGAAAAACAGCTCCGCTCCTAGCTGGCATTTTCAGCCCGCTTGTCCTGATAACACTTGCAGTATTCCTGGCAACAATGCTTACTGCAGGCAAAAATCCCTACAAGGACCGCGATTTCCTGCTGATCTTTAATATTATGCTTCTGGGGGTGACAGGCATAATCATCTTTTCGGTTTTTGAAGCGCCGGTTTTAAGGAATCAGAAATTCAATGCAGGAGTATTATTGATTTTATCGCTTATTACAGTTATAACGGATCTGATCGCGTTGTCTGCCATCTTTTTCCGGCTTGGGGAATACGGACTGACTCCAAACAGACTGGCTGTACTTATGTCAAACATTCTCATCCTGATAAACCTGATCCTGATAATGATTGATCTGATCAGAATCAGTTTCAAAGGCAGGGATTTTAAAATTGTGGAAATGACAACAGTAAAATACCTGCCTGTCTATATGGCATGGGTAATAATTGTTGTCTTCGGGTTCCCTGCTGTTTTCGGCATGCAGTGAAAACCATGGATGCGGGAAATCCTGAGTTTTAAGGGTCAGACTTTTTCTTTTTCCGGTTGACAAGCTCATCAGGCGTTTTCCGGGGAGTTGCCGACGAAACGGCATCAATATTCCTGTCCGGATTTCCTATCCGCAGCAGTGCCACTGCATTGTAGCCGGCAGGAATCTGAAATAATTCCCTGTTCAGGTTGACATCCCTTACCGGGCCTGTGTAAATCCGCGCCCCCAGCCCGAGTCCGTGTGCAGCAATGAACATATTCTCCGTCGCAAGACCGCAATCGAAATCGGGTGTTGTCCCACGCTCCGAAACCAGTCCGGAAACGATTATGATAATGTTTCCCGGAACAATATTGTCAATCGCAGTCCGCATGGTTTCTATGTCCCGTATAACTGTGAATTTCCATGGCTGCAGGTTTCTGCCACTCGGCGATTTGATTCCGCATGCCAGAATAATATCAAGCTGCTGGTTTATATTTATGGACAGTAATTTATGAAATTTTCTCCATTTTTACGGAATGACTGACTGATTCTTCTAAAAATACCCGCTTTCACAGATACTGCAGCAGCCATCCCGGGTTAATTTTTGCGCTATATTTCAAAAAGAAAAAATAAATTTTCATCTTCGCCAGCCGGAAATTAAATTCACAGTCCGGAATGACAGGTGGAACAGATCCTGGGAACAGATCCTTTAAAAATCCGGTGTCCGTTATAACAATAACAAATCATTCAGACAGAGGAAGATGAAAATAAGCAAATTCATTGAAAAATATTTCTGGATCTTTCTTATCGCGGGAATTGTTGCTGGTATACTGCTGCCTCTCAAATCTGAAGCTCCGCCGATTGTACTGAAGCTCCTGCTCGGAATGATGCTCTTCCTGGTATTCATAAAAATTGATGCGCTTGAGGTTCTTGAAAACATGAAGGATCTGAAACTGATGGCCCTGATTGCGTTTATTTATATGATAGCAGTGCCTGTCCTGTTTTATCTGATGACAAGGATCTTCGACAGGCAGCTGGCAATCGGATTACTCCTGCTTACCGCAATGCCGGCAGGGGTCTCATCCCCTGCCCTGGTGGATCTGCTGAAAGGAAATATACCCCTTGCAATGAGCATTGCAGTGGTGACACAGATTATAGCCCCTTTTACCGTACCTCTGCTGTTCTGGATTATCGGATTAACAGGCCTTGAAATCAATATTCTCCTGGTGTTCAGGGATATAGTCCTTCTGATCTTCACGCCGATGATACTTGCACAATTATGCAAGAACCTTTTGCCGGGTGCAATAAGCCGGGGTCAGCATCTTTTCACTTCACTCAACGTTTTTGTTCTCTTTTCTTTTGTATATGTAGCCATTTCAGCCCAGAGGGATGCTCTGATGGAAAATCCCGTCAGCCTGATCTGGAAAACAGTGATATTATACCTTGTTTTTGCCCTGCTTCATGCCGTTGGCTATCTTATGGGCCTGAGGCAGAACAGGGAGAACAGGATTGCCTATGCAGTTACATCAGCCTATATGAACAACGGTATGGCCATTGTCCTGGCAGCAGCCTATTTCGGACCGGAAATACTGATATTGATGGTACTGTCGGAGCTTCCCTGGAATACCCTGCCCGAACCCTTCAGGAGAATCACCAGGATGTAAATCCTCTTGCTCACTTTGTCACCTGTATCTGCTACCCCGGCACCTTCACAGGAATGTTGCAGGCATATGCCCTGTAACCTGACAGATTAAGTAATGAGTGACCGGATCACAGTCCGGATCTCCCGGCAACCGGATATTCATTTCTGTAATGAATGAAAAGGAAAAAGTTATCTTTGCAGACATATGAAAATTACAGGCAAAACCATAAACTGATCATGAAAAATTATTTAACCAATGCAGTTCTTATATTGTTAGTTATCTCAGGCTTAATGTCATGTGGCAGAAAGAAACAGATGATGCAGCCTGTTCTGGGCAGCAGGTCCGCAGCCATAATTGAACAAGACGGCTTTAAGTTCAAGGATCTCAACAAAAACGGAAAGCTTGACAAATATGAAGACTGGCGCTTGTCACCGGAAGAAAGGAGTCATGATCTTCTTTCGCAGATGTCGCTGGAACAGAAGGCGGGTTTTATGCTGATAAATTCGCTGAACATGGTCGGAACGGCCAGGGCCGGGAATTCAGAAGGCAAACTTGCACCTGAGGACCTTGATGAAGGCGGGCCGGGGAGATCTGCTATTCCGGGAATGGAAAGGCCGGGCGGAAGGGACCAGGCAAGGGGAAGGCAGACCGGACAGAGGGCCCCGGAAGGGGATGCACAAAACAGGAATATCCAGCGTTTTGCCGCCATGGCAGGCACAGCCGGAACATCCGGAATGGTAAAGGAATTCCACAACCGCCACTTCATTCTCAGGGCAAATGAGAGTGCATGGATAACAGCCGAATGGGCAAACAAACTACAGGCACTCTGTGAAAGCGAACCCCTGGGTATCCCGGCAATCATCGCCTCAAACCCCCGTAACCATATCACTACGAATGCCACCATAGGCACAAGTGTCGGCACAACAGTCTTTTCATCATGGCCGGGTGAACTGGGACTGTCGGCAATGCGCGACCTGGAGCTCACGAGGGAGTTTGCGGATATTGCCCGCCAGGAATGGGCAGCAGTCGGCCTCAGAAAAGGTTACATGTACATGGCTGATCTCTCCACTGAACCAAGATGGTCAAGAATTAACGGCACTTTCGGAGAAAATGCCGAATGGGTGGCAAAGATGATCAGGGAAATAGTAATCGGATTCCAGGGTGAGAAACTGGGATCTTCATCTGTTGCCCTTACTACAAAGCATTTTCCCGGAGGGGGAGCGGGGGAGAAAGGACAGGATTCACATTTCGAATGGGGCAAGAGGGAAGTTTTTCCCGGCGGAATGTTCAAAAACAATCTTATCCCATTCCAGGCTGCAATTGATGCCGGTACTTCCGCAATCATGCCATATTATTCCCTTCCCGCCGGAACGGAATACGACGAGGTCGGCTATGCTTTCAACAAGGGGGTACTTACTGACCTGCTGCGCAATCAGATGGGATTCAGGGGAATCATCAATTCCGATACGGGACCCATCAACAATATGCCGTGGGGCGTTGAAAACCTTACAGTTCATGAAAGATATAAAAAGGCCCTGGAAGCCGGGGTGAACATCTTCTCCGGCATTTCCGACCCGAAGGACCTTATTGAAGTTATTGAATCAGGAATGGTTGACATGAGCCTGATTGACAATTCCGTCCTTCTGCTGCTCAGGGAAAAATTCGAACTCGGACTGTTCGAGAATCCCTATACGGATCCTGATGAAGCCGAAAGAATCGTCAACAACGAAAAATTCCGCGAGAGAGCCTCACTGGCATTGCGCAAATCAATCGTTCTTCTGAGAAACAATAACGAAGCCCTGCCTCTGAAAGCTGGAACCAAGGTATATTTTGAAAATCTGCACAGGGGAAGAAACCAGGAAGCCGGCCGGAAGGATGTCTATCTCCCCTCAGACAACCAGTATGACCTGAGCTTCGTTGACAGTCCCTCAGCGGCAGATATTGCAGTTCTCTGGATTCAGCCCGCGGGAAATGCCCTCTTCAGCTCAACCGGGGAACCGATCTCGCTTTCTCTTTCAAAATGTTTAATTGATGTTGGTTATATAAACAATATAATTTCACGTAAACCAACTCTCCTGGTGATTAACTACACAAATCCCTGGGTCATTAATGAGATTTACAACGAAGGAGCACAAAATATAGCAGGTGTTATCGCAACTTTCGGAACCACGCCGGAAGCCCTCCTCGATGTGATAAGCGGGAAATTCAATCCTTCCGGCAGAATGCCCTTCTCCACCCCTGTTTCCGATGAGGCGGTCACAAACCAGAAGGAAGACGTTCCGGGATACCTGGAAGTGGAAGGATATGCACTCTTCAACTATGATGAAGGCCTGAGCTATTCACGGTAAACTCAGCCCGGCACGGAAACCGGCGGCAGGTAATCAGATACAGCCCTGTGGTAACCCTTAATATTTATGTTAAGGTCCCGGTCGATGCTGACAGTGGCATAACTGTTGCTTTCAGGTCCGGAACCTTCAATCATGCCCCTGAGAGTGTAATACGGAATATTGTTTATCCGGCCTGAAGCCCCGGCATGTTCATGTCCCTGAAACACTATTATTACCTTGCCTGAATCCTCCAGTACCTTTCTGACTTCAGCAGCATTAACCGGTCCGTAAATCCTGTTTTCCTGGTTAATGTCAAGACGCTGATGAATGAATACAACAGTGGGTTTAACTGTCCCGGCCAGGTCCTTCTCAAGCCACCTGAGCTGCCTGCCGGGAACAAATGCACTGGTCCAGTCAAAATTCCCGCATCCGTAGGCTTTGCCGTCCGGTCTGTAATTGGCATCCAGGACAACAAAATGAAAAGAAGCCGTATCAAAGGAATAATAAGGCAGTGCCCTGTCAAAGCCGCTATTGCTGATACCATTCAGGAACTGACCCTTGGTAATGGAATCATGGTCATGGTTCCCCAGTACATGATAATGCGGGCCTTTGAAACGGCAGAATCCCTTTTCAATTGTGTCAAGGAACCTGAGAGTTTCCTTCTCATCGGGAGGATCCCCCTGATCCTTGAAATCTCCCAGCTCAATAAGAAAATCAACCTTCAGCTCATTCATCAGATCAACACATTCCGACAATTTATCCAGGGATTCCCTGTAATGACGCGAGTGAAGGGGCTCCCTGTCAGCATAGTGGGAATCGGTAAACATCCCGAAACAGACCGGCTCAAAATCATCTTTGGCATGAATGAGGGATGCAAGGGGAATACCACCAATGATTGTGATGGTGGTTGAAATGAATTTTCTGCGGTCAATATCCATATGAAACAGTCTGTGAGATTATTATTAATATTATTCAGAGCCTTCCCTGTTCAGCAGGACAGCCGGCGTCAGCTCACGGGGATTGCACCGAATAATATCTTATCAGGTGAAATTACGATAAATTTGCAAGTTCAGAGTCAGAATTCACGTGATATTTTTTCGCGGAAGCCTGAAACCCGGGAATCATCCACGGGCAAAGAACGGGGAAGGAAGGGTATGAATGCTTATGATTACATAATTCATGCTAATTTCTTACCTTTATATTGTTAAGATCAATCACGGAAAAAAGGAAAAGAAATGAACGATTTTTTATGCCCGAAATGCAAGGACCACCTGAGAGTAGGTGACCACATCATTTTCAAGGTGAAGAACAATGAAAAGAAGACTGCCCTGCTTCTTTTAAATCCTCAGATAGGTAATTATACCAGTACTAAACATCCTTCTTTCATAATAAAGGAAGGAGAGTTCCTGGAATTTTACTGTCCCCTCTGCGGTGCTTCCCTGAAATCGGATATTCATGAAAATCTTGCGCTTGTCCTGATGAACGATGAGAAAGGCAACAGGTACGCGGTCTACTTTTCACAGATAGCCGGAGAACACAGCACCTACAAAACAACGGATGACGCCGTTCATATGGAAGGAGAGGATGCCGGAAGATACACCTATTTCAGGGTTGGGGATAGATTCAAGAGATATTTCTGATTGTGAAATCCGGTATGAAACCTGTAATGGATACAGCCTGAAGGCAATCAGACTCCTGCTATTCTTCTCTTGTATTCATCCAGAGCCTCATCCAGCCTCACACGGGAACTTTCATTCCCCGGAACATTGTGTGAGGGATGAATATAAAGCTTCACACCCCTGTCGGCAAGTATCTCAGCTACAGTGGTAATTGTCATCCATACACAGGTAATGAATGCCATCGTCGAAACCGGTCCAATCTTGTCAGGGTGGTTCTTCAGCGGAACGGAAGCATCTTCAAGGGGAGTACAGGTATCCACCACCACATCCGCAAGCTCAAAAATGGTTTTGCCGCTTGAATGCCTTGATTTCCTTCCCGCAGCTTCAGATGCCGATCCGAAAACAATTACCTTCATTCCCTTCTCGCGGGCGGCAACAGCCACGTCAATATTGACATTGTTGATACCCGAATGGGAGAAAAGCCACATCACATCACGGCTGTCAAAATCATATCCTTTCATTATTTCCGTTCCATAGCCCTCAACCCGTTCCAGGAAGACAAACTGCCGTACTCCCATCTCTCCGGTTATTCTTGTAAAAAACGTAAGAGGCAGTTCAATCATGGGATGAAATCCCACAAATCCCCCTATCCGCGGATACATCTCCTCGATGGGAAGGGTTGCATGACCACATCCGAAAGTATGAACCCATCTCTCGCATTCGATGGTATCAGCCATTATTTCAGCAGACCTGCGGATATTCTCCATCTGGGTTTCCTCAATAAGCCTCATTATATTCCTGGTATTTTCCAGCCACTGTTTTGCCAACATAAGAAATTGATTTTTAATTATTAACTTTTGTTTTATTCAGAATCCTTATTATAAAGATGAACAGAATTATCTGCATTATCAGTTCAATAAATGCAACTGTTGTGAGATTACTTATACCGAATCTTCCTGCTATCAGTCCCATGAGATAATTGACAATCATGTTTCCCATAAGGGCAACCGACATTACAAAGCTGAAAGCAGTTCCCGAGAGTTCCCTGAACCTTTCCCCGGTTATTCCCAGCATCACGGGAAACCCTCCGGCAAGCCCTGCACCCAGAAGTACCAGTCCGGGTACAGCCATCGAAAGCGAACCTGAAAGGCGCATAAGCGTCAGACCGCTGAAGAGCAGTAAAAATGATATCGTCATAATGTTTTTTGCCGAGGCTGATCTCAGGACACTTCCGGTCAGAAATCTCATCAGGGTCATTCCGGCGACAAATGATGACAGGGCGAAAAGTGCACTGCCCGTGCGGACCATGAGATGATCCGTGAGCCAGCTTGTTGTCCAGTTGTTGATGATCCCTTCGAAACTGCTCTGAAAGAACAGGAAAAAGGCTATCAGCAGCAACAGCCTGTCATTAAGCATTGCCTTCAGCCCCTTAAGGGGAAATCCGTGCTCCTGCTTCGGGGGAGGGTAATTTATGACAAGAAAGACGATACCGGTGATAAGGGCCAGGATTCCTACTCCTGAAATTATTGTCTCAAAGCTGAATGTATCGCGCAATATCCCGAGTACCAGGGGGATACCCAGCGCTCCCAGCGCAAAGAAGCCTCCAAGCAGACTGAGATTGGCTGCCTTGTCGGTATCACTTATATCCGATACAAGTGCACTGGTGGCTCCGTTTATGGCTCCGCCGCCAAGGCCGGTAAGAAAAATGAACAGTTTTATCAGTCCCGAATCCCTTGATAAAGCCAGACCCTCAAAGCCGGCAAACAGAAGAAAGCATGAAACCGACAGGAGAATCCGATAGCCGTACTTATCCGCAACCGGACCGAACAGCAGTGACCCGGCAAGCATCCCGACCGGCAGGATGGAAAACAGTGTCCCCGCGGAAACCTCGTCAAGATCAAGCTTCACCTTCAGGTCGGGAGCAATCGAACCCAGTACCAGCACGGCAATGCCGAACATGAGGATTCCGGCACAGGAGGCCCGGAAAATCATTTTTTTACTATAAGTATTATTCATATCCGCCATAGAGTTTTCTATAATTTTTCATTGCCATATATCCGGCACCGCTTACTCCTGCGTCGCCGCCCAGGGCAGATCCGCTTATCCTGACCTGCCTGCTGCTGATCGGCTGTGCCCATCTGGATGACTCCCTTCTGATATCCTCAATGAACCTGAGTGCCGGCCCGAATACGCCTCCTCCCAGTATTATTGCCTCAGGATTGAACAGGCTTATAAGATTTGCCACAGCCATTCCCCAGAACTCAATACAGTTGCCAATAATCAATGAAGCAAGGGGATCTTCCTTTTCAAATGCATCAAAAATATCACGGGAACTGATCTCCGCCGGGGCTTTGTTCCTGAGGATGCCTGAATAATCATTGTCATCAGTCAGCATTTTCCTTGCAACCCGTGCAATCCCCTCACCCGAGGCATGATATTCAAAGCAGCCGCAATCCTTATAATCATCCGTATAAGGCCTGTCAAGGGCCATCCATCCTATTGAACCGGCAATATCATGGCTTCCCCGCAGGATCTCACCATTCACCATTATTCCGGCACCGATTCCTGTACCTACAGAAAGGAAAACAGCATCCCTGCATCCTTTTGCATTGCCCTTCCACACCTCACCCGCTATGTAGCAGGCCCTGTCACTGTCAATGATCACGGGAATATTTCCGCCTGCCGATCCGGCCTCGGCGAGAAGGGGATAATCGTCCCATCCCGGAATATTGGGCGCCCATACCGTACCGGTATCAGAACGGCTTATGCCCGGAACTGATATACCGATTGAATCTATTTTATAGTTCTCTCCGGCCGGGATATCCAGTATTTCCCGTATTTTGCCGGTGATAAGCCGGCCTACGTCAGATCCCTTTCGCCTGTCGAGGGAAACCGTTTCTTTCTTTATCATTCTGCCATCCTCAGTGAAAACAGCCGTTGCCAGCTTGGTCCCACCAAGATCCATTCCAAGAACAGCCATGTATTTTGTATGAAATTATTTTCTGCCCAGCTTAATGACCTGCTCCTCCACATTCCACCCGGAAATCAGTATGAACGGATCCCCCAGCCCTGCTCCGGCTGCCGGGCATGAAACCGAGAGTGACAGGCTTTCGGATGGTGCCAGGGTGATATAATTCGATGACCACAGGGAAGGCAGTATTTCCTCCCCGTCAAGCATGAGCCGGGGACGTACGAAGAATGCAATTTTTCCGGAATTATTGCTAATGTTCAGCGAATATTTATAATCATTCCTGCCTCTGACCGTTTCCAGATGCGTGACGCTGACCGAAGCTGCAGGCAGATCCGCAAGAGCCCTGAAATCATTATCGGGTGCATGCCAGTATGCATTGTGTGATACTGTTTCCCCGTCAGAATTCTTCAGGTTCAGTACAATGAAAAGAATGCCTCCGTGTTTTTTCCTGATTTTTGCCAGGGATTCCGTAACCTTTACTTCCGAAGGTCCCATACTGAGCTGATTCTCTTTCCTGTAAAGCAATCCGGATTCAGTATCATAAACCTCCACAGTGGCCCTGAGCCCTTGTGCCGGCGTAAATCTCCTGTTCAGCACAGTCACTTTGAGATCCAGCAGGTTCAGCTGGATATGAAGGGGTTCACAGGCATTCTGCATAGAATAATATCCTGCATTTGTCTGAAGGTACCAGTCATAAACCTGCCAGACAACACTGGGAAATGCCGCATTCAGCTTCCACAGCATCACCCCGCCGACATCATTGAGCTTGTGACCTGCAGCTTCAAAAATCCCCTGATATCCCTCAGCATTCATAAGCTGCATTTTATTGCAGAAATCCTCCATACTTTCAGGCTCACCGTATCTTGCCAGTGTTTCCTTATAGTAGAGATCCCACCTTCCGTTCCCTGTGGCAGCATCATGATAGCCCCATGAATGGTTCAGCGGAAAGGGCAGTGACTTGTCCCATACCAGGTTCGGAATTATTTTCGGCAGTATATCCCAGGTAACCATTGAAGGAATACCCGTCTCATCCTTGAACACCCAGTCTTTCGCTGAAAGCACCCGTTCATAGTAGCTTTCCGGATTCTGCCAGCTGTACGGACCGCCGCTGTACACTCCCGTCGGAAGATTATCGGGCCAGGCTCCCGGCCATCCTTCGGGAAGCCGGGCAAATCCGGACGAACTCGGTATAAAGGGCCGGGTTCCGTCCAGCTCAATGATACTGTTTCTCATGAAATCGTAGAGTTCCCTTCTGGCATGACCTTCATTTCCTCCGGTCCATACAAGCAGGCTCGGATGATTCCTGATCCGGCAGATGGTGTTTGTAACATTCTTCATGAACACAGTGCTCTCAAGAGGCCAGTCAGGTGAGCCCTTGAACTCCCCCTGCGTATCCCCGGTAATCCAGAAATCCGACCATACCAGCAATCCGTAACGGTCGGCCGCTTCAAAGAATTCATCACAGGGAGTTACCCCTCCGCCCCATATCCTCACCAGGTTGATTTTCGCATTCCGGCACAGGCGTAATTCATAATCATACCTGAGAGAATCCCTGTTGAGCATCATGTCGGGAACCCAGGCCCCGCCGGTAAGATGAATTCTCCTGCCGTTCACATAAAAATCACGCCGCCAGTTATTCTTCAGGCTGACCGCCTTTGTCGCCACAGTCCTGATGCCGAAAATGAATGAAGTGTCGTTGACAATCCCGTTATGATCCGAATACTGCAGCCTGAGGCGGTAAAGATCCGGACGCCCGTGGCCATTCGGCCACCACAGTGCGGGGTTCCTGATATTAAGCTCACTGGTGTTGGCCGGATTCAGATCAATCATCACTGATTCACCTGAATTTATTGATACGGGTTTTGTGAATTCAACAGATCTGCCCGTGAAGTTTTCAGGAGCAATTTTCACATGAAGGGTACCCCCCGTATTTACAGCCGTATGGTTGACAAGCCTTAGATTCAGGGAGATCCCGGCCAGACTCGTATCCGGCAAATCCGGAAGATCCGTCACGAGCCGGGGATTACTGAATGTGACTCCCCCCGAGGTCCGCAGATAAACGGGAAGCCAGATACCCATGTTCCTGTCCCGCACGGGCGGTATCCAGTCCCATCCCACCGAACACAGCATGGTGACGTTTTTGCCAATGTCGCCGGTGGGGCCACCGTTCAGGTAAAAATCCCCCAGTGCCTCAAGCTGTTCCTTGTCAGGCAGTCCCGGATAGTCAAGAGGATATATCTTAACCGCAAGTCCGTTTTCCTCGCCCGCCCTTACATGCTTCGAAATATCAAGGCTGTACTGGGAAAACATTCCGGCCATTTCCGCGGAATCTGCTATCTGGATGCCATTGACCCATACGGCAGCCCTGTAATTTATACCCTTGAAAATCAGCTGGAAATGGCGTCCCCTGTCTTCTTCAGGCACATGGAACTTCGTCCGGTACCAGTAGGGCTTCTTCCACGGATTGGGATGGCCGGGAAGATGACTGTACTTTTCAAGGCCGTACATCCTGTTGAACTCATCCGATGCATCAGGTATAAGCATATTGTTTAGACCTGAATAGGGGTCAGGATATATGTTGTTTGCAGTCAGGCCCGTCAGTACAGTACATGGGACCTTCACGGGAAACCAGTAAATATCCGGATTGAAAGCCGGGGAGGATATCATCTCTCCCGTTTCATCCACCAGAACAGATGACTGAAGGCTGAAATCAGTAAGCTTTACCTGCTTTACCCCCTGTGACCGGAGATTGTGAGCAAAAACAAAAAGCAGCAAAATACTGCCGCAGATCAGCAAGTTTTTTTTCATGATTTTTGAATTAAGGCTTATGTTTTGCATGCTTTGCTAAATTAATTATATATGCCAAAGTAAATTCTGTTCAGCATGTAATATTTTCAAAAAAGCCCTTAATTTGCAGAATTTATTTATCTGAAATCAGAATGAGTGAAACTTTGGGTAAATGGCTGGCCTCTATCATACCGTGGCTTTTTGACCATGGCATAAAGATTTTAATAATAGCGGCAGGTTCCTGGATTCTGTATAAAATTATCTGCAGGATAATCATCAGGACTGTCAGGCTGGCGGTTGTACGCGACAAGCAAATGCCGGCAGAAGCCGAGACAAAACGCGAAGACACGCTTATAAGGATATTTACCGGGGCAACAAGAGTGATCATGCTAATTCTTGCAATTCTGATGATGCTCCAGGAAGCCGGTCTGAAAATCGGTCCCATCCTGGCCGGGGCAGGAATTGCCGGTATAGCTGTGGGATTCGGCGGACAATATCTTATAAAGGATGTCATTACCGGATTATTCATTATCCTTGAAAACCAGTACCGGATCGGTGATGTAGTAAATATAGACGGGACATCCGGAACAGTACAGGATATCAGTCTGAGAAAAGTCACCCTCAGGGATATTGACGGTATCGTTCACCATATCAACCATGGCTCCGTGGAACGCGTATCAAATAAGTCAAAGGACTTTGCCAGAGTTCATCTCGATATTGAAGTTGCGTATGACACGAATGTTGAACATCTCATTGAGGTAATAAACAGAACATGCAGGGAACTTGCAGAGGATCCTGCATTCAGGGAATCCATTATCGAAGCACCCAGGTTCCTGCGGATAACTGATTTTGCCCAGTCTGCTGTCAAGGTAAAAATACTGGGAGATACCATACCTCTGAAGCAATGGGAAATAGGAGGTGAATTACGGAAGCGGCTGAAGATAGCCTTCGACAGGGAAGGTATAAAAATGTCTGTTCCACAAAGGGTTGTAAGCCAGGTTAATCTTATCAGCAATGACAATAACCAGCAATAAACGCTTTGGTTCCATTCCGGTTTTCTTTACGGCAATATCCACCATACTTGGAGCAATCCTCTTTCTGAGATTCGGGTTTGCGGTGGGAACACTGGGGTTCTGGGGAGTCCTGATTCTGATCCTCCTGGGGCATGCCCTGACTATACCAACCGCATTCGCCCTCTCTGAACTGGCAACGAACAAGAGGGTTGAAGGAGGCGGGGAATATTTCATTATATCCCGGTCATTCGGACTGAACATAGGGGCAACCATAGGATTTGCCCTTTTCCTGTCACAGGCTATCAGTATAGCATTCTACATCATCGCATTCACAGAAGCTTTTGAATTCATATTCAATTATTTTATGAATTCATTCAACATTTATATTCCAAGACAGGTAATCAGTATACCCGCAACACTGATACTGGGATATATAATCCTCAAAAGGGGTGCGAACATGGGAATGAAAATGCTCTACTTCGTGGTTGCAATACTGTTTCTGTCATTATTGCTGTTTTTCCTGGGGAAAACGGAATACGGTACAACCATGGGTTCCGGTATTCCTGCCGGCGACCTGAGAAATATGAAGGACTTCTTCATTGTATTTGCCATTGTGTTTCCTGCATTCACGGGTATGACTGCCGGTGTGGGCCTCTCCGGTGAACTCAGGAATCCTTCCACCTCAATCCCCAGAGGAACAATCCTTGCCACATTAACAGGCATGCTGATCTACATAGCTGTTATATATAAACTCGCAATCTCTGTTCCGGTTGAAGATATGCTTGCCGACCAGCTTATTATGTCAAGGATTGCAATTATGGGAGCAGTGATCATTCCGGTCGGACTCGCAGCCTCCACCTTCTCTTCTGCAATCGGATCAATACTGGTGGCACCCAGAACATTACAGGCACTTGCGCTGGACTCATCCTTTCCGTCGAAAAGGATCAACAGGTGGCTCTCCCATGGAAGAAAATCAGACGGCGAACCGGCAAATGCAACTATTGTAACAATCATAATAGCCTTTTTCTTTGTTGCACTGGGAAGCGTAAATGCAGTGGCGCAGATCATATCAATGTTTTTCCTTGTTACCTACGGTTCACTCTGCCTTATCTCATTCCTCAACCATTTCGGGTCTTCGCCCTCATACCGTCCTTCCTTTAAATCACGGTGGTACCTCTCCCTGGGTGGTTTTCTCATCGCCATATGGGTAATGTTCAAAATAAATGCACCATATGCCTTTGCGGCTCTTTTTCTGATGACGGTCATCTATTTCTACATCAGGGCCTATCATCGTGAGAGGGATGGCCTTGAATCATTGTTTGCAAATGCATTGTTTCAGGTCAACAGGAACATACAGGTATATCTTCAGAGGTCCGGAAGCCAGAAAAAGAAAAAGGAATGGAGGCCAAGCGCCATCTGCATCTCCAAGGATTCCTTTGTCCGGGCCCGGGCATTTCACCTTCTTAACTGGATCTCCTACCGTTACGGATTCGGTACATACCTCCACAGGATAGACGGTTACTATTCCAGGGCAACAGCCCGGAAGGCCGCGGAAGAACTTTCAAGGCTCATAGAAATCTATGACACAACCGACAATCATGTGTTTGTCGATACACTGATATCTCCGTCATATACCTCGGCCCTTGCCCAGGCTATACAGGTACCCGGCATATCAGGAATGGAAAACAACATGGTGATTTTTGAATACGACAAGGAAAATCCGGAGAACCTTGGTGAAATAATTGAAAATACAGGCCTGATAGCAGCAGGAGACTTTGATATATGCCTTCTGGCATCCAGCAGAAAGGAAATGATTTTCCGGAACGGAATACATGTATGGCTGGATTTCCATTACCCGGAGAATTCAAATCTGCTTATCCTTCTCAGTTTCATTATTTCAGGCCATCCCGACTGGAGAAAATCAAACATCAAACTGTTCGGGACCTGTAAAAACGGCGAGGAAGAAGAAGCCAGGCTTAATCTGACTGATCTTGTGAGGACGGGAAGACTGCCGATAACAGAGAAAAACATTGAAATAGTTCAGGAAGAACCCGGAATGACTCTCAAAAATATCATAAATAAGAAATCGGGACTGGCAGCCCTTACAATGATAGGATTCAACACTCAGATCCTGAAGCGTGTGGGGGAATCCTTCCTGGATGGCTATGAAGAAACCGGAACCATCCTCTTCGCCTGCTCTCATAATCAGAAGGAAATCACATAAACTCAGTGTGTTATGGTTCTTCCCATAAACGACAGGTCAATATCTGATCCGAAATGCTCCCTGAATATTCTGTAATACAGAAGTTCCTCCTTTGAACCGAGAATTATGCCATTTTTCAGATCCCTTTCTGTTCTGTAATCATTGTCGCTGATATTCTTTTCTGCATAAACGGCAATCAGTTCCTTTACTCCAGCTCCTTCCCAGAATTTCACCTTCGGCCTGCGGAGTATCCCTGACGGAAGCCGGCCTTCCATGGCTTTCCGGAGTATCCATTTTTCGGTTGTTCCATGTATCTTATACTCAACCGGGATTGTAAAGGCAAACTTGACAACCTCGGGATTGGTAAAAATCATATGAGGAGTCAGACTATGGGCAGCAGCACTTCTGTCGACTCTCTGAAGCGCAGTGTTATGCATGGTATTTGTTATTCTTACCAGTTCATTCTCCAGATGTTCAAACGGAATGGATTTCAGATATCCGTAACCGGCAAACAATTCATCCCCCCCTTCACCCGAAAACACTTCGGCAACATGCTCTGACGCAAGACGGGCAACAAGATAATTCGTCAGGGATGATCTTACCAGAAGTGCATCAAATGATTCAAGGTGATAAATTACCTCAGCCAGTATTGCTGTCAGTTTTTCTGGTGTTATTATCAGTTCGTAATGGTCAGTTTGCAAGTACCGTGCCACTTCGCGTGCATGTTCAAGGTCCGGAGCCCCTTTTAATCCGGCAGCAAAAGTTTTAAGCTTTTTCAGGTGCCTGGTTGCCAATGCACATATAACACTCGAATCCAGTCCGCCTGAAAGAAATGATCCGATGTCTTCACTTGTCAGACAGTCCGAAACAGCCTTATCAAGCAATCCGCTAAGCTCTGATGCAATCCTGTCCGGACTTTTTTCCGTTTTCTTTCCTGTCTGTATACCAAAGTAGGATCTGAGCTTGTCATCTTCATAAACGTGCCCGGGAGACAGTTCAATGATATTGCTGGTTATGGGAAGAAGAGCCTTTATTTCCGATGCGAAACAGATGTTACCGTCATTGTCACTGCCATAATACAGGGGTGCTGAACCAAGTTCATCCCTCCTCATGGTGAAACTTCCGTTATCAGGTCTTACAACTGCATAATTACCCGGACTGTTATAATAACCCGCCTCGCCTGCATCCAGAAATTCTTTTACGGAATCATCTTCCGGCTCATTCCAGATTATCCCGGCAGTAGTGCCCTCATTCTCAAATACGGAAAGACGTGTTTTTCCCCTGTGACGCATGACACAAAGCATTTCAAGTACTTCTTCCGATGCATTGTCCGCTGCAATTCCTGCTATTCCCGCCATATTTCCCTGCTTTCTGGTTTTTATTGCCGTTTTGCTTCTTTTAAGCTCCGGCTTTGTATATTTTGTTTTCCTGTTTTTTCTGTCTTTCTCTGATTTACATGCGTGTGACTGCTTTTTTCTTTTACCCCTGCTCTCCGGTTTTGTTTACTTTCCCTTCAGTTTCTTTATTCTGTCCCATTCCGACATCTTCTCCCCTGTATCCCTGTCTGTTGCATACCAGGCCCCGTCAATAAGCCTTGTGACAATCCTGCCGCAAAGATGCGGGTTGCCCTGAAAATGCGGTGTGTCAAGAAGACCATCCCGGACCGCATCTGAAATCACGAGCGGATCTGACCAGGGATCCTGACTTTTATTCTTTCCCCTGTTATATAGCTCTTCAAGTAAAACCCCGGCTTCGGAAATAAGTTCATTTTTCCTGGCTGCTACTTTTTTATTCTCCGTCATATCAGGCATCCCGTAAAGAGTATTGTGAAGCACTCCGTGGGCAATATTGCAGCTTTGTACAAGCTCATCATCAAATATGGCGTGATCTCCTTCACTGAAGCCCACAACATGAAGAATATGCGGCTTCAGTGCAAGGCTTATAACTGCGGATGCAGCCAGCTGGCCCTGGGCAAATGAAGGATCAGGAGAAAAATGGGCCAGTCCTGCCCTGACCTGCCGGAAAACCCTGAATGAATCGCCGCTGAGTTTTGCTATCATCTCATCCTTGGCAAGCATTTTTGCAATATCCATTTCCGCAGTAGTCCCGGGAGGATTGTTGAACATGTATTGTGAAACATAATGCCGGACTCCGGCATTTTTTGCATTGTAGGCAGCAAGGAAAGCCATTGCCACAGCCAGTGAATCATGGGCATCGCGCAGGCTCCACTGATGTGATTCATTGACTTCAACGGGAATATTTCTCTCACCATACCATCTCATCACTTCCTGGTTCTCCCTGACTGCATCGGCAATCAGGCGGTCAGACCGTCCGTCAATTACACTGTACCAGGTCAGGGGAATTGCCGCCCATGCATTGTTTATGGTACGTACACTCATTTCTGCCCACTTAAGAAGGTCACGGGTGCCGGAATAGCATCTGACAAGCGGAAAATTCCCCCTTCTTGTGCTTTCATATATTGCAGCCAGATCTTCAGGTTTTCTTACCGGAACACCTCCGGCCCCGTCCTGGCTGTGATCCATTTTTTCCGGCCGGAAAAAAAACTCCTGGGCATTCTGATCCGTTCCTATGGAGAGTATATCGAGAACTCCCGATTCAGCAATCCGGGCAGCCCCCTCAACGGTCTCCTGAAGTGTGGGCCTGCCAAAATGATGCCGGAGCAAAGGATAGGGATATTTCCTGCTGATCCTGTCAACCAGGTTGTCCGGCAGGCTTTCTCCCGTACCGCTTCCCGAATCACCTCTCAGATAACGCTTTATCAGATCAGCAGATTCGGTTCCGTCAAAAGCATATTCAAAAAGACCGGACTCACGTGCTTTCTGTGCCACCGGAGGTGTTCCCCCGAACAACATTCTGATATTTGAAACCCCGGCTCTCTCAAGCTGCATTTTCAGATCAGAAAAAAGTTCTGCAGCCGATTCAGGTGTTAACCTGTAACTTATTGCCATAATATCGGGATTAACCTCCCTGATAATTTTTACAATCCTTTCAACTGACACTGCAGGACCATAGGAAACTGTATGGTAGCCTTCCGTTTCAGCAAGTTTGAGGAAATGATGAAGTCCGCCAACGTGAACACAACTGCCAATGGCAGCACCTGCAATAGTTTTCATTTCTTTATGGTTTAAAATTATTCCTGAATATTTCCGGTTCAGCAATGATTCCCGGAAAATATATAATTACCTGGCGGTCTCGCCAATGGCCAGAAGCCTTAAATCCCGAACACTCATTCCGGCAATGCCAAGACTTTCCACTGTCCGCCCGTTTGACCAGTAATCAAAATCATTAAGGGCACAGCTCAGCTGAATCACTGAATCTATGGTCGGTGTGGGAACATTCAGCATTTTCCCTGTTGAAGCTATGGGAACCAGGCTGAAAGGGACATCCTCTTCTATATATCTTATTTTCAAGGATCTGGGAGCCATAATACCTCTGTAGCCTACATTTTTCTGCATGGCTTCAAAAAGGGTATTTCCTGCAGAACTATAAGCCATATACAACCATTGCCTTGCGGAAATCACCCTTATTCCAAGAGCTTCGGCAACCTTTACCCTTTCCTCGTCAATTTTCTCGAGTATCCTGGTAACTCCCCGGGTTGCACCTTCATGATAAAACTGAAAATCACTGTCATGCTCTATCCAGCCGGCATTGAGAATACATATTGCAGGATGAAAAACACTTCCGATATTTTCAAAGCTTGTCTTTACAACATTGTCGCCCGGGACGAACTGGGGATAAAACTGACGGAGTTTACTTATCACCTCGGGAATGAGATGCGCCCTGATTGAAGCCACGGGAATGGAATGCTTGATTCTGAAAATGTGAACCTGAGACGGCCCGGTGGCCCGCGATGCATATATGAAGGTCTGCGCTTCGGCAATTATCACATCGGCCTTAACCCTGAGCCGGTTCAGAACCTGCTTGAATTCAAGTGCCCCGAAAGTCCTTCCGGGATGAAGAATGATAATCTGGTTGTCTGTGAGATGAGGAGCCATTTCCTCAGCCATCCACCTGTGCCCGTTGGCAGGCACAGCAACCATTATAAGATCAACCCCTGAAACTGCCTCTTTCATGCAGGTGGTCGCAAGGTCGATAACCCCGGAGCCTTCAACTTCACCTGTGATATCTATTGTGCCTGACGATTTAACTCCCCACAGCCTTTCTTCCCCCCTGTTGTACAGGTTCACCCTGTGGCCCATGAGAGCCAGGTGCCCTGCCATGGCCAGTCCGCCATGCCCCGCCCCCAGAACTGCTATCCTGAGTTTATTCCTGGTAGTTTTATTTGTCATAAGCATGGATTTAAATGCACATATTAATATACGAATTTTTTTATGATTTATTTCAATACCGGATTAATCCATTCTTTTACAGGTATAATTCCTGAATACATATTGCCGGCGATCATCCCGCCCTGCCAGATCATTTCAGGTATTTCCTGATGTTATACAGCTTATTCAATGCCTCAACCGGGGTCAGATTGTCGATATCGATCTCCAGTATCTCATCACGGATCTGTTTGAGCACCGGATCATCCAGCTGGAAAATACTGAGCTGCAATCCCTCCCTGTGACCGGCAAGGTCTGCGATAGGCTTGGTCAGCTCCTGTTTCTGATGACTCCGTTCCAGTTCCTTCAGTATTTCATCCGCACGCATTACGATGCTTCGCGGCATTCCTGCCATTTTTGCAACATGAATGCCAAAACTGTGCTCACTCCCCCCCCTTTTCAGCTTGCGCAGGAAAATTATCTTCTTGTTCAGTTCCCTGATCGATACATTGTAATTCCTGACTCTTGGAAATGAGTTTTCCATTTCATTGAGTTCATGATAGTGGGTGGCAAACAGCGTTTTTGCCCTCATTCTGTTCTCATGAAGATATTCAACCATCGCCCATGCGATTGAAATACCGTCATAGGTGCTGGTACCTCGCCCGATCTCATCAAGGAGGACAAGTGACCTGTCGGACAAATTATTGAGGATGCTCGCGGTTTCGTTCATTTCCACCATGAAGGTGGATTCCCCGAGACTGATGTTGTCCGATGCCCCTACCCTGGTGAATATTTTATCAACCAGGCCTATCCGTGCCGCACGGGCCGGAACAAAACAGCCTGTCTGGGCCATGAGCACTATAAGGGCAGTCTGCCGGAGCAGGGCGGATTTGCCCGACATGTTCGGACCGGTCAGTATTATGATCTGCTGATCTTCCCTGTCAAGGTTAAGATCATTGGGTATATATGCCTCACCTGCAGGAAGCTGCTTTTCAATGACAGGATGCCGTCCGTCATGAATTTCTATGATGCCCGAATCGTCAAGCTGAGGCCTGACATAGACGTTCTCCCCTGAAATGACAGCAAATGACTGAAGGCAGTCAAGCCCGGCAACGATGGCCGCATCATGCTGAACAGGCTGGATATAATTCAGTATTTCCAGAACCAGATCATTGAAGATCCTTGTTTCAATATCGATTATCTTATCTTCAGCTCCCAGTATTTTTTCCTCATATTCCTTCAGCTCCTCAGTTATATAACGTTCGGCACTGACGAGTGTCTGCTTCCTTATCCATCCGGAAGGCACCTTGTCCCGGTGAGTGTTTCTTACTTCAATATAATAGCCGAAAACATTATTGTAGCTCACCTTGAGTGAACTTATGCCGGTACGCCGGATCTCCCTTTCCTGAAGATCTTTGATATAATCCTTTCCGCTGGAGAGAATGTTCCGCAGTTCATCAAGCTCAGCCGATATTCCCCGGGCAATTATATTCCCCCTGCTTATCTGTACCGGGGGATCATCATTGAGATCATGTCCTATCCGTTCCGCCAGTGCCCTGCACGGGTCAAGCTCCCTGCCCCGGCGGACAAGAGGCGGACAGGTACTGTCGCAACACAGTGACTTAAGCGTGTCAATTGCCTGCAGGGCCCTTTTCAGCTGAACAACCTCCCTTGGGTTTATTCTGCCGACAGCAACCTTTGAAAGAAGCCTTTCAAGATCTCCTGTCTGTGTTATCAGATCCGACAGCTGCTCCCGGAACGCATCCTGCTCCACGAGATACTCAACAATATCAAGTCTCTCATTCACGGTATTGATGTCCTTCAGGGGAAGAGACAGCCATCTCCTTATCAGCCTCCCGCCCATGGGACTTATTGTTCTGTCCACTACATCAATAAGAGTTTTCGCGCCCTCATAGGGGGAATTGAACAGCTCGAGGTTCCTGATGGTGAATTTATCAAGCCACACGTAATCGTCCTCGTCTATGCGGGAAATGCTCCTGATATGGCCCAGCTGCTCATGATGGGTCATATCCAGATAATACAGCACGGCTCCGGCTGCAACTATTCCGTATGGCATGTTCTGAATGCCGAAACCCTTGAGTGTGTTTGTCTCAAACTGCCTGACCAGCCGTTCGGCTGCCGATTCAGAATTAAAGATCCAGTCGTCAAGCCTGTAGGTATAAAATTTCTCAGCGAAATTCTCCATGAAAAGCTCCTTTTTCCTGCTTTCATAGAGGACTTCCCTTGGCTGAAACTTATTCAGTAACTGGTCGGCATATTCAAATGTACCTTCCGCAACAAAGAATTCACCGGTAGAAATATCCAGAAATGCAAGCCCGGCGATTTTTTTGTCTATATGGACAGCGGCAAGAAAATTGTTTTCCTTGTGGTTCAGCACATTCTCATTCATGGAAACTCCCGGGGTAATCAGTTCCGTCACACCCCTCTTCACTATTTTCTTTGCAAGTTTCGGATCTTCAAGCTGCTCGCATATTGCAACCCTCTGACCGGCCCTGACCAGTCGCGGCAGATAGGTGTCAAGCGCATGATGCGGAAAACCTGCAAGTTCAACAAATGAAGCCGCCCCGTTGGCCCTGCGAGTAAGCGTTATTCCCAGTATCTCCGATGCCCTGATGGCATCCTTGCCGAATGTCTCATAAAAATCACCGACACGGAAAAGAAGTATGGCATCAGGGTGTTTGCCCTTGATGCTGTTATACTGCTTCATCAGAGGAGTTTCAACATATTTCAGACTTTCCGGCATCAGTTTTGTTTAAATGATATTTCTGCCTTTCCGTGACCCGGACAAAGATACAGCGACAGCATTACTATTGAAAATTTTTGCAGACATTTATTATCCAGCCTCTTTAACAGCCGGATAGCCCGGCCGGCAGTTAACTTCCCGCCCGGAAGGCTAAAATTTCAGATAAAAGTCTTTTGTAAGATTTTTGTATTCTTCCGTAAAACCTTTCTGCCCGCCTCCTTCAATGGTAAGGATGTTTTCTGCTGTTTCCTGCCTGTTACGCGAAAAGCTCAGAATCATTCTCCTGATTCCGGCCCCTGGCACAGGTATAATTTTCAGGATATCATAACAGTAAAATCCCGAATATCCGGCTTCTTCAATGAAAATATTCCCTTCAGCCAGGGGCAGGATTAACTGAAACCGGCCATTGTCCGCGAGCAGGCGCGATATACCGCTGAGCAGATCATTCCTGTTCAGGCTTACATTATGTCTTGCCGATGCTTTACGGGGATCGGGATTCTTCAATGAATCAACGAAATATGGAGGATTGCATACAATCAGGTCAAACTTTTCATTGCCGGGATAATAATTCTGCAGTTCCGTATTGACAACGCTTATCCTTGACGACCAGCTGCACTGCCGGACATTGCTGAGAGCCTGTTCAAAGGAACAGGGATCCGGTTCAATGGCCGTTATCTCAGCCTCACATCTTTGTGCAAGCATTATTGCAATAAGACCCGTGCCGGTTCCGATGTCAAGAATTGTTCTTGCCGAATTTACATCAGCATAGGCGCCCAGCAGCACGGCATCGGTTCCTACCTTGAAAATGCTCCTGTCCTGCCTTATCCTGAACTGTTTGAATGAAAAGAAATCTGATGCCATCTTGTGTTGAAAGGATCCGGTAAACTACCATCCGGGCACAAAGTTCAGACCAAATGTTCCGTTCCGGAATCCCCCGTTCTGTAACGGGAAGGCATAATAAGGCTCGAGGACAAGATATCCGAAAAGGTTTATCCTGACGGAAGCACCGGTGCTGAAAAGCGGAAACCTGTAGTCATTGGCAGCTCCTCCGGTCAGATCCTTCACAAAACCCAGTTTGTCGCCCCGGTTCCATGCCAGTCCTGAATCAAAAAAAAGATTCAGATCAGTCAGCAGCCACTTTGATTTGATCAGGGCCAGTCTTTCCGGACCCGTGAAGGGAATCCTGACTTCCGCATTGGCCACCAGGATCCTGGTTCCGCTCAGTCTGGACATATTGAAGGTTTCGCCCCTCATGAGATTATTACCCGAATAGGAAATATTTTCATAGCCCCTTATAAGCCAGGGATAGCCAAGGTAAAAGGGAGGAATAATCCCGTCTTCCGAATCCTTGCCGTGCATGCTGTAATTATAGATCCGGAATGCCAGGCTCAGGGGCCTGAATTTGAAATACTGCCTGTAATCAATCAGAATGGTATAGATATTCAGTGACCCGAAATATTTCTCGAGCTGGTATCTTGATCTGCTGCCCTGCATGGGTGCAGTCATGCCAAAATATGAATTGTCACTGACAAAGGCAATTGATGCTTGCTGGTAATTACCGCCCTTCGGAGCATCAAGCTTTTCCCTTTTCCCGCCGACATAGTAACCATTCATCAGATAATAGTATGTAAACCTGTCAATGCGGTAATAGTACCATGATGAGGATGCATTGGCCTCAAATCTCCTTGTCTGTGACAGCGGATATGATGCAAACAGTGAGATATTGTCCTCGAACATTCTTATATAATCAACTCCCATATTTAAAACCGGGACCAGCTCGTCATTTATTTTTATGGTATCACGTGAAAACAACATGTCCCCATACAGATAGGGTATGTGGGAAAGGGAAGCTCCCCATTTGATTTTTCCGGTCTGGTTTATGAAAGCTGTCTGTCCCCCGAAATCATATATTTCTCCGTTCAGGGCCAGTGTGGCAAACATCTGGTTGTTCCCGACCATGTCGCTGAATAACATGTTAACACTTCCGCTCATGTTGTTCCTGTACATCCCGGTGGAGAGGCCGATATTTGCACTGTTTGAGATATAGTCGAGCCTGAATTTTGATTTGTAGGGTATTTTCACGGCCTGATCCGGGGATATATCTGCCACAATACGCTTGTCATAAAGATTCCGGTCAACAATATTTGCCGAAACGTGGTCGTAGGGAGGAAGTGTTCCCGCTTCGAAATTCAGGTAATTCCCGTCCCGTTCATCCTCGGTGAAATCAGTTTTATCCGCTGCAATTATCTGATACCTGTTGTTGAAATAATAATTGTAGACAATAAGGTCATTTTTCAGGGAAACACTGAGTGCAGGGGAATAGGGGGTTATGCCGCTGATGCCGGTAATATAATGCGTAAGACGGAAAACACGTTTAGTTTCGGTATCATACCTGTAAAGATTCCGGAATCCGTCAGCATCCGAAAGAAAATAAACCGACCTGCCGTCAGCGGAAAAATGCGGGTTCATATTGTATGCCCCCTGAAAGATGTCTATTTCTGTTGAAGACCCTTTTTTCAGGTCATAGATTGAAAGATTGTAGCTGTATTTTCTCTTCCCTCCGGGGGGATTGGCCTTTTCCTGTGAAAAGACTATATAATTCCCGTCCGGCGACCATGAGGGAAGAAGATTCGCTTCATTGTCGCCGGTCAGCCGCCTGACTTCCCCGGTATAGATATTGAAGAGATAGAGGTCGCCAATGCCCTCAACCAGCCCTGATACTGCTATCTCATCCCCTCCCGGCGACCAGGCAGGATTTGAAAATGAAGCTACTCCGGGAATATCAAGCTCCTTTGTTATTTTTCCCTTTGCAACATCAACAACGGCAAGCTTGTTTGCCCCCTTCCTGAAAATTACAAATGCATACTTTTTCCCGTCGGGCGACCAGGTTCCTGCCGATTCCACATAGTCGAAGTCATCCGCTGCACTGTTTCTTGCAACACTTGACAGGCGCTTTATGATCTTCCCGCTTGAAACCTCGGCAAGAAACAGATCAAGAGTAAACAGGTCCCGTTCGGAAAAAAAAGCCACATACCTGCCATCCGGGCTCACCGAAGGGGAAATATTGACTCTTCCGCCGTTTTTGTCGGAAACCAGTACCTTTCCGGCAGGACTGTCAACACTGTCCTTCATGTACTGCTTGTAGTACACTTCAGTGGCACTCTTCCACATGCCCGAAAGAGTCTTGTCATTGATTTTGAAGAGGCTGTCCACAGCCTTGTTGAAACCATACTGTGCTGTTTTTTCAAACAGGGGTATGATCACCGTATCACCCCAGGTCTTCCCTACCATTGCCCAGAAAGCCTGACCATAGCGATATGGAAAATATTCCGACTGGTCCGACAGCTGCTGCAGGGTGGGAAATCTTTTATTGAGCAGAGCATCCCGCATCCACATCGAAGTATTCGGATCCAGACTCCCTATCGACAGATACTCAGCCATGCCCTCAACCATCCACAGGGGTATATTATTTATTGACATTCTCCTCGAAGAATCTTCCCTGATGAACATATTATACTGAAAAGCATGAACCAGCTCATGGCCGAGTGTATGATCAGTCTGCGCAAGGGAAGGTGCTATGGGCATTATCACCCTGTTCTTCAGTGATTCCGTGACACCTCCGGTACCGGTTCCTATCAATCCGCTTATCGTGTTCGTCTGCTGAAAATCAGGATGATTACTATAAAAGATTATCGGATTACGGGTCCTGAATGAATCCCTGAAAATGTAGAGATGTGTTTTATACCATTGCTCAGACCATTTTGTGAGCATATTGACCAGAGTGTCATTCTTCAGGTAATGATATATTTCAAAATCCGGTGTCTGTACAACATCGAACCTGAATGATCTGTAACCGGGCTTGTTTCTGCCAAAATACTGCGCTCCGGCATCAGGTCCGGAAATCAGGCCTGCAAGCAAAACCAGAACTGCCGTCCATTTCCTGCAGATTCCGGTGTATCTGATATGATTTGCAAAGGCTTTCATTGGATTTGTTTCCGGTTTAATCTATCATTTAACAGGAAAAAATATCATATGTTCAATTATTTCCTGGAAAATAAGATCAAAAAATATGCCAGCACAAATGTTTCAGTGTCAGGAATCCTCCATGAAAATGTCAGCCGGCACAGGGCTTCAGTCCGGATCCTTCACAGGAATCTCCCCGGTATCAGGCAACACGGGTCCTTCAGTAATACCTGCAGGTAAACCGGCAATGTTATTTTGCTTCTTCCAGTTCATTCATTTTCCGGAACATGGCCCGGAAGGTATCCCAGGGTGTATAATCAGGATTACGGGGATGAACTGCTTTTTTGGCAGTTTCTGTCAGGTTTCCGTAAAATCCGTCAATAAATGATCCGTTGTCCATCCAGGTGGTGGCAACCATCCCATAATAGCGCGGCTTCATTTCAGGCGTGGCATATTTCCGCCACCTGGCCATATCCTCCGTCTGAACAAGAGCGGTAGGGGGTGTCCTCCACGGACAGGTTACAACCCTGAAACCCTTCATTGCGAAATAAACCGGTGACTGATCTGGTCTTTCATAGTGCCAGTCACAAATCACTACATCCTTAGGAATAAGATCAACGGCCCGCCATGTGGAATTGAAGGATGCCTCCCAGATGCCGTATCCTGTTGTTCTCCCGTCAATAAGCCTGTCGCCCCATATCCATAATTCCCTGTTCCTGCTTTTCAGATGATCATATATCCTGCGTACTTCATCGGCAAACAGTACAGCCTTGTCATATCCCCTGCAACGCGGACACCGGTCATCTCCAATATAGAAAACCTCATCCATGCCGCCATGGAAGGCATCAGCCTCATATACATCACAAATTTCATCAATCACGGCAAAGAGGACCTTGTGAATATCCGGATGCAGCGGACAGTAGCTTTTGCAATAGAGTCCGCCCTCTGCAGGAGATCCCTGATTTGCCTCCGTGATTTTTATATGGGGTGTTTCGTCAAATTCAGGAAAGGTCTTTAAGAGGATTCCGACATTAGTGCCCCACGACTGATGCCCCAGCAGGTTGATCTGTGGTATTATCCTGATATTATGTTTCCTGCAGGCGGAAACAATCTTTTTTACCTCCCTCGTTGTGAGTGCAAGTGAATCAGCGAGCTGAGGATAGCTTTTAAACTTGTAATTCAGGGATTCAAGCAGAAAAAGAGTATTGACCCCGCGCGGAGCCAGCTCCTCAGCAATGAATTTCACAAATTTGTCAACATCTTTTGGCCTGGGCACTTCAATGCTTAAACCCTTGACCGGAAAAACCGATGCATCATCATACTGGGCCACTGAATGACCCTGACTGATATGCAGAAGAAGAAAGACTGAAATTAAACGGATTATGTTTTTCATGATTATCGTTATTTTGGTTAATGGAATACCGGGTTCTGTTCCCCGATGTCCGGAAAGATTACAATATCTTACCCCTTCTTTTCAAAGGCATGGAATTATAAAATTAGCTTTTATTTCATTTGATTCCCCCGCCGTCCTTTCTTTTTCATCCCCGGCCGGATCATTTTCCGGCTGCCGCAAACGGAAAACCTCCCCACAGATAGCTGTAAGGCTGAATTATTCACCACCTGAGACAGATTTGGCCGGAGAATCTTTGCAGAAGGGAAAAAAAAGCATACTTTTAGCACAGCTATCGTTCCCTGCATTCTTCCGGCATTTGCTGTGCAGATATCTCCCGGGATGGCGGCAACGATTCCGGAAACTGGTAAAAACACGATAGCTTTTAACAAATCATGTTTCAAATTCATGTGACTGACCGGGCTCACAAACAAAAAACGCTTCGCGGGACTGGCTGTCATACCATTAAAAACAAAATTAAATTATGATGAAAAAACAGATTATTTTTTTGCTGCTGCTGGTTCTGATTGCGGGCTGCAGGAATGAGGCCCCGGAAGCTTCAAAGGTTCCGGTTGAAAAGATTTACAAATATGTAATAAAGGGCGGTCACCTGATAGATCCGAAAAATAATATTGACGAAGTGATGGATATTGCCATCTCGGCTCCCACAAACCCTGACAGGGGTTATGACAGGGGAAGCAGGGACGGTAAGATCGCACTCGTTGCCAAAAATATCAATCCGGATCTGGGGGAACAGGTTATAGATGCCAGGGGCCTGTATGTAAGTCCGGGTCTGATAGATATGCATGTACATGTTTTCTGGGGCAGCGACATGGAAGGCACATACAGGAACGGCCCCATGAGTGTTCCGCCGGATGGCTTTGCACTGAGAACAGGAGTCACCACCGTGGTGGATGCAGGCTGTGCGGGATGGCGGAATTTTGAGGTCTTCAAGGAACAGACAATTGATTTCTCGAATACCAGGGTCCTGGCTTTCCTGAATATAGTGGGGGAAGGAATGGCAGGCGGAAAATATGAGAATGATCTCAATGACATGGATGCCAGGAAAACTGCAGACATGATTCTGAAATATCCCGAACATATTGTCGGAATCAAGAATGCCCATTACTACGGCCCTGGTGACACTTACCTGATACCAATCAGAAGGGGTATTGAAGCGGGTGAACTGGCGGGCGGCAAACCCCTGATGCTCGACGGCAGGCTGGGAGAGGAAATTTTCGACCTGTTCAGGCCGGGAGATATTTTCACCCATGTCTATGGCAGGGCAATCGTCGATTCCGCTGATAACATAAAGCCATTTGTACTGAAGGCAAGGGAAAAGGGAATTATTTTTGATGTTGGTTTCGGCGGAGCCAGTTTCCGTCTTCCCATAGCAGAACCGGCACTGAATGCGGGATTCTTTCCTGACGCCATCAGCACCGACCTGCATATCAACAGCATGAACTCCGCAATGAAGGACATGCCGAATATCATGTCAATATTCCTTGCCAAAGGAATGAGACTGGCCGAAGTTATTGAAGCCAGTACCTGGAATCCCGCTAAATATATACAGAGGGAAGATCTGGGACACCTGTCGGTTGGAGCTGTTGCCGATGTGACAATATTTGACATCAGAAAAGGAGATTTCGGATTCCTTGTCATCGGAGGAGAAATCAGGGGAACACAGCGGATTGAAAATGAAATCACCATCAGGGGCGGGGAAATCGTCTATAACCTGAACGGAAGAATCAGTCCGGTAACACTTCCTCCGGCACCGGGCCAGAGAGGCAGGATATGATAATCCTTTTCAGCAATTAATTGACAATTCCTGAAAACCAGTTAAATCCTTGAGAAATGAAAACAGAGCTGCGTCCTGAAATGAAAAAAAGAATTGCTGCCTGTTACAGGCAGGTGACCATGAATGCCTTTGTTTTATCTGTTCTTGTGTTTTCGTTTGTCCGGCCCGGACCGGTATCAGCCCAGGTACATGAATTCACCAGGGAACAGATGGAAATATTTACCGCATTGAATCCCTATGGCCGTTTTCCTGACGGACGACCGATGATTCCGGATGCGGTGATCGATTCCGTAAGGAATCTGAAGATCCAGACCATTGAGGCACTGGAGGCACTGGCTATGCACAAGTACAACAACAGTCAGTTCGATGGCGGATGGCAAAGCCTTATTCCCGGCGAAAAAATTGTCGGAAGGGCATTTACTGTTCAATTCATGCCTCCCCGGCCCGATCTTCAGGAAGGCATACGGAACATGGCCAAAAAGAACAATACAATGCCTGTCAGCAAGTCTGCAACCATTGACATGCTTCAGAAGAATGACCTTGCCGTTATCGACCTGTACGGGAAAGTGGAAGGAGGCCTGCCGTATGTGGGAGACAAACTGGCATATTACATATGGAAGACAACCGGTACGGGATTCATTGTTGACGGAGGAATCTATTTCCTTGAAACAATGGCTCAAAGCGGGATTCAGGCTTTCTACCGCGGGGGATCACCGCTTACAAATACCGGATCCGCCATTGTTACCGGAGTCAATATTCCTGTCCGTATAGGTGACGCAGTTGTTATGCCGGGCGATCTTGTAATAGGCGATGAAGACGGAATAGTGGCCGTCCCGCCTCATCTTGTCTCGAAGGTGATAAAAACGACAATCATGAACCGCCGCCGCGATGTATGGATCAAGAAAGCCTTTGATCTCGGAAGATATAAGTCCAGCGAGATTTACGGCCGCATGCAGGAACCGCTGCAGACCCAGTTTAACAAATACAGGGAAACCGGAGATCCGCAATACCTGCCTAAATAATCAGGTATAAACGTCAGCTGTACAGATAACTTAACGTGATTTAGCTGTGGAATTCAGGCGTTGAGCCATCTTCTGAAAGCTGCAGATCTGTCAATGCTCACCACGGCATCAAGCTCATTGTCAGCTTTCGGCCTGAGTTCCAGCTTAATCCGTCCACGTGACCATGCCGTCATACCTGCAATGGCATTTATGTTCACCAGGTATTTCCTGTTAATACGGAAGAAACAGGCCGGATCAAGGATTCTCTCCAACCCGTCAAGGCTGAATTCAGAGGGGAATGACTGTCCCTGTGAAGTTTTCATATAAACACTTTTTTCGAGGGCATTGAACCACGCTATATCCTGCACCTCTATCTTCCTGATCTTCTCTCCTGTCTGCACAAGGAAGCGCTTCCTGTAACCTGGATCCCTGCCCTGCAACTGCGTGAGGAGGGCATCAAAGTCAATACTGAAGGCTGCCCTGAGCGACTGGTATTTCCTCAGGCTCTCAGCCAGCTCACTGCGGCGGATGGGTTTGAGAAGATAGGCAATACTGTTAAGCTGGAATGCCCTTACAGCATACTGGTCATATGCAGTTGTGAATATTACCGGTGTATTGACTTCCACCTGCTCGAAGATACTGAAGCTGATGCCGTCAGAGAGCTGTATATCGAGGAAGATGATGTCAGCCCTGTTCTGCATCAGCCATTTCACTGAATCCCTGATTGACCCCCGCTTTCCTGCGACAGTAATGGAAGGATCAATCTCCAGCAGCATTTTCTCCAGCTTATCGGCAGCAACGCTCTCGTCTTCAATTATCAGTATCTTCATCGGTTTCAGGATTAATCAGCGGCAGCCTTGCAATATAATGATCGTTCTCAATGGTAAACTGCGGTAACCGGTCACTTATAAGTGAGTATCGCTTTGTGAGATTTTGAAGTCCCACTCCGGTTGAACCGGATGTGGACATTTTCGGCTGGAGCCGGTTTGACACAAGCAGCATCATCTCTTCTCCTCCTATGTCTATATGCAATGGTTTAGAGTGGTTGACAATATTGTGCTTGATGGCATTTTCGAGCACTGCCTGCACAGATAATGGAGGCAGGGCCAGTTCCAGAACCCCGGCAGGCAGGTTAACTGACCATGATAGATCTTCTCCGTATCGCATCTGTTGCAGGAAAAGGTATGAGCGCACAAATTCAAGCTCCCTGCCAAGTGTTGTAACAGGTTGTTCAATTGTCTCGAGTACATAACGGTATATCTGCGAGAACTCGTCAATGAACTGCTGTGCTTTTGTGACATCCCTCTCTATCAGCCCTGACAGTACATTAAGGCTGTTGAACATGAAATGGGGATTGATCTGACTTCTAAGCGTCTCGAAACGTATCTGTGTCAGTTCGCGCTCAAGTATCTCAGCCTTTCTGGCTGCCTCGGCACTACGGTAATAGGAGACCCAGGCTTCAAATATTCCCACCAGAATGATGTTAACAACAGAATAGATAAGGGCATTATAGAGAAGCACAAGGTTCAGTGGTTCTGAATATGCCATGATGGTATTGGCAGTCAGTGTTATCACTACTGAGACTGCTGCAGCCAGGGTCACCGATACCGGAAACTGAATCAGCACCCTTTCCAGTGCCTTCCGGTTCCAGGGGAATAACCTGTTCAACCAGTCTATTACAAGAAGATCAGGTACAGCTATCATTACAGCAGCAGGCATGGTGAGCAGCACTCCGCGGAGAAGCCTGAGAAGGAAATGGGTGAAGCTTTCAAGAGGGTAAAACCCGCTGAGATTATTATAAATGATAACGATAAGCTGAACTGTCACCGATATCCCGACAAGGAACCTCATCAGCCTTGCCACCGGGATCAGCCCGTTTAACTGCCTTATAATTTTTCCAGCCATTTCAGTCTGTTGATCAGTTCTTACAGCAAATTGATATTAAAAACAAAATTAGGGAAAGAACTTTTACTCTGATCATAAACACCTGCCTATCTGATGAGCTGCAACTGCATTCTGATATATCCGGTACCATTCATACTGAGATAACGCATTTCCCTCTCGTTCCAATTATATTACCTGTCAGGCGGATGGCACTCACGATGATCATTGCGGCAACAATCACGATCAGAACTGTTTTCCTGAAATTCATTTTAATTTTCTGTTGAAAGTTGATTCAGAATTTTTTAAGAATACCGAGTCTGATTGAGAAGTAATTTCTCACAGGTATTGGAGAAGTGTTTGTTTGAGCTTTTCTTTCATTCAGGGAACTGAACCTGGCCTCAGAGACAATAGACCATTTTTCTGCCACCGGAATATCAATACCGCATCCTGCCTGCCATCCGGGTCTGTGAGTGGTGTCGAAAAGCAGTTCCCCGGAAGGGTCTTCGATCTCTATGTGTTTGTAGAGACAGCCTCCCCTGACAAAGAGTGAACTGTTAAAAAACTCAATCTTGTGCTTGTACTGAAGTCCGATGCTGTAGCCGGTCTCCTCGAAATCGCATCTGTATCCGGCCGGAGGATAATCATTCCTGAAAACGTTGTAGCCCCATCCTCCGTAGATGCCGAGCTGCTTTGCAAGCCGGTAGTGAAAAAGCGCTTCGGCACCGGCACCTGTTACAGTCTCACCGGAGAAGAAGCTTGAAAGGGAAAGCGCTCCATTCATTTCTAATGCACTCCTTTTTCCGGAGTTCTGCGCAACAAGACCCAGAGGCAGGATGGCCATCAGGGCTGAAATAAAAAATACTTTTGTCTTCATTTTGATTTGTTTTAAAAGATTTAGAATTATTTGTCGAAGCAAAAGTAGATGCAGCATGGCGGTACGGAAAATAAAAGATGCCAGGAGCGGGAAAACAATTGCTGAAGGTGTCAGCAAAGGGTATGAGAGTGTCAGGATTAACGGAATAAAGATTCCACCTTCAATATTTCAGTTTAGCTTTCATTTGTCTTCACAGCATCAGCCGTTGGTCCATGGCAGCCGGTAAGGGAATTTCATGATTCCCGGGAAAATCCTTCCGCGACACCCAGTCCGAAAAGTGCAAAATCATACTTTACGGGATCTTCCGGGTCAAATATTCTCAGAATACCATCCAGCTCGGCAACAGCTTTTGCATCATTCTGTTTCCGGCTGATCAGACCCAGCTTGCGCGCAACGTTACCTGAATGAACATCCAGCGGGCATGAAAGTATGGAAGGCGGTATCCTGTTCCAGATACCAAAATCCACTCCCCTGTTGTCTTTCCTTATCATCCATCTGAGAAACATGTTTATCCTTTTTGCAGCAGAGCCTTTGTAAGGATCCGGAACATGCCCCTCTGTCCTTTTGCTGTGAGGCAATTCAAAAAAGATATTATGCAGCTCGTGTATGGCTGGCTGAAGGGAATCTTCCGTCATGTATCCCGTGAATATTTCCTCCAGACCGCCCCTGTGGCTGTAAATATGTTTCAGGGCCTTTATAAAATAGATCAGGTCAGCTGAATCGAAGGTACGGTGAACGAAGCCCTTCATCCCTGCAAAATCAGTTTCACCGGCATTCATTATGAATTCATAGGGGGAATTGTTGAGCAAATCCATCATTTTCGCCGCATTTGCCAGAATCATACTGCGCCTGCCCCAGGAAATGGCTGCTGTGAGGAAGCCCGAAATTTCCCTGTCCTCCTTCCCGGAAAACCTGTGAGGTATGCTGATGGGATCATCCTCTATGAAGGAAGGCCTGTTATATTCTTCCGCTTTTTCATCAAGGAACTCTTTCAGTTCTTCTTTTCTCAGTTTCATATTTCTGATCCTGACAGGCTTAATTTATGATCAGTCCGTCCCTGATCTGAAGGATCCTGTCCGACATTTCTGCCAGCTGCCTGTCATGAGTCACAATAACAATGGTCTGGCCGAAATTATCCCTCAGTCTGAAAAAGAGTTTATGCAATTCATTTTTATTTTCCGAATCCAGATTGCCAGAGGGTTCATCAGCCAGTATCACGGAGGGATCGTTTATCAGGGCCCTTGCAACGGCAACTCTCTGCTGTTCTCCTCCGCTGAGCTCTGAAGGTTTGTGCTCCATCCGGTCAGCCAGTCCCAGGAATCCAAGCAGTTCAACTGCCTTTGCCTCAGCCTCAGCCCTGCCTTTACCGGAAATATAGGCCGGCATGCAGACGTTTTCAAGTGCAGTGAACTCAGGCAGCAACTGGTGAAACTGAAAAACAAAACCGATGTTGGTATTACGGAAGGCTGCAAGATTTTTTCCTCTTAATCTGGTGACGTCGGTCCCGTTGTAAAAGACCGATCCGCCGTCGGGATAGTCAAGGGTCCCGATAATCTGAAGCAGTGTGGTTTTGCCGGCTCCGCTGGCTCCGACAATGGAAACGACTTCACGGTCCTTTATGTCAAGGTCTATTCCTTTCAGGACCTTCAGGTCTCCGAATGATTTTGTGATTCCGGCTGTTCTTATCATGAAGGGAGGGTATTGCTGGCACTGAATATCATCAACATGAACAGAATTCAGTATTCAGTCGGTATATTCATAATAATCTCCGGATGCAGAGTCTTCTGATGTTTTCTTAATCCCTGCTGTCTCCTCATTCACATTCTCTGCCCCGGATACATCATCAGGCCTTGCTGCAGCATCACCTGAAATGCTTTCACTGACTCCTGAGACTTCCCCGCCGGTATTGCCGGAGATCTCATTAACATCCCTCTCAATGCTGTCGGATACACTGCTGATTTCCTTCTCAATACTGCCGGTAATTTCGCTGACTTCCTTTGTGATATTGTCAGATATTTCATTAACATCCCTGGTAACCGAGTCAGTAATATCAGTTACTTCCTTTTTGATTGAATCGGCAGTTTCGGTAAATTCCCTCCGGATTTCACTTGTGCTTGTTTCAATCTCGCGCCGGATATCATCCGTTGCCTTCCTGAACTCTCGCATTCCCTTTCCGAAGCTTCTTGCCATCTCGGGAAGCTTGTCGGCTCCAAACAAAACCAGTATTACAATAATTATAACAAAAATCTCCGGTCCGCTCATTTCATTCCCTGTTATAATTCCATTCCGGTAAAGTTACAAAAGATTAAGCAGAATCATATCCATTTTACATCTTTAATCCGGCCTTTGAAGAGGTATCATACACAAGCGTTGTTCCAATAAAGATTGAGGAATATGTTCCGACTATGACACCAATTATCATTGCGAAAAGGAATCCTCTGATGGTAGTTCCTCCGAAGAAGAACATCATTATGAGAACCAGTATTGTCGTGACTCCCGTATTTACTGTCCGGCTCAGTGTGTCATTCACTGCAAGGTTGAGAACATCCCGTGTTGCACGTTTCCGGTAGAGGGGAAGAAATTCCCTTATCCTGTCAAATATTATCACCGAATCATTCACCGAATAACCTATAACCGTCAGTATCGCCGCAATAAAGGACTGGTCAATTTCCATGCTGAAGGGCATGATGCCCCAGAACAGGGAATAGATTCCGATAACAATGATCACGTCATGAGCAAGGGATACAACAGCCCCGAGTCCGTACTGCCAGTTCTTGAACCTGACAAAAATGTACAGGAACATTATTACAAGTGATATTCCCACGGCATATGCCGCTCTCCTTTTTATGTCGCTCGCGATTGCAGGCCCGACTGTTTCAGAACTTTGCCTGTATTTTGTCAGGAATTCCTCTTTTGAAAGATTCTCTCCTGTCATTTCCCTCAAGCCTTCATAGAGAGCCGTTTCAACTGCTTCATCCGCTCCGGATTCATCAATACGGTATTTTGTTGTAATCCTTACCTGGCTTTCATTGCCAAAGGTAACCACCTGGGGAGCATCCCCCCCGAATACATCAGTAAGGGCTGCGGCAACATCCGCTGTTTTCACGGCTTCATTGAACCTGACCACATAAGTCCGTCCTCCGGTAAAGTCAATTCCGGGATTCAGTCCGCGGACAAAGAGTGAAATAACGGATATAATTATTATTGAGGAAGATATGGTATAAAACAATTTTCTCTTTCCGATGAAATCGAAACTGACACCTCTCAGGAAATTCTCCGTCCACTTTATAGAGAAGGTCAGCCGGGCATTTCTCTTCAGCAGGCCTTCATAAATGAGCCTGGAAATGTATATGGCACTGAAAAGGGATGTGAATATTCCGATAACCAGCATTGTTGCAAATCCCTTTATCGGTCCGGTTCCGAAAATATAAAGCACGATTCCGGTCAGCAGGGTGGTGATGTTTGAGTCCAGAATTGCGGAAAGTGATCCTTTGTAACCATCGGCAATTGCGAGCTTGACTCCCTTCCCGGCTCTCAGTTCCTCACGTATCCGCTCGAAGATCAGAACGTTCGCATCAACTGACATACCCATTGTCAGAACAATCCCCGCAATGCCTGGCAGGGTAAATACCGCACCGAGTGATGCGGAAACACCCATGATAAGGAAAATATTGCTGAAAAGGGCTATGTCGGCAACTCCCCCGGCGCTTCTGCTGTAGTAGAAAGCCATGTAGGCAAGAACAATGACGAAGGCAATGATGAATGAAATCAATCCGGCATTGATGGCTTCACGTCCCAGCGTGGGTCCGACAACCGTGTCCGAAACGATTCGTGCTGGAGCAGGCAGCTTGCCTGATTTAAGGATATTGGCCAGGTCGTCGGCTTCCTCAATGGTAAAATCCCCGGTTATCTCGGTGCTTCCGGTGGGAATCTCGCCTACCACGCGCGGATAGGACCTGACATAGCCGTCAAGGACCACGGCAATACACCTGTTTACATTTTCACGGGTCATCCTTGCCCATGTTTTTGCTCCCTCCGAATTCATGTTGAAGTCAACCTTCACTTCACTGCCGGTCATCCCGGAGGTGGGGCGTGCGGATGTTATAACACTGCCGTCAAGGGGAGCCCGCCCGTCACGGGTGGTAACCTTTATTGCATGAAGCTCATACAGGCTTCCCGACGGATCGTATTTGTGAGGGTTCTGGCTCCAGTACAGCCTCAGGTCCCTGGGGAAAAGAGCCCGTACCTGGTTCATGGCAAGATACCTGTTGACCTTTGCGGTATCAACCCCCAAAGCCAGACCTATCATACAGGAAGGAAGGGCTTCCCCCTGCTCGGTGACCCTTGGTGTGAGTATGCCGAAAAGCGGGTTCTGAAGTGCGAATTCCTCCCGGGTGGATGCAGCGGCTGTCTGAACTGTATCTTTCTCAATGAGATCCAGGAGATCCTGTATTTCACTGCCGCTGCTTTCCGAAGCAGCTTCTGCTGCTGCGCCCTGTTTTTCAGCTTCAACAGCCTGCCTGGCATTTGCCTCAATACCTTTCAGCAGCTCATTCGCGGAAATAAGATAGTTTATTATTTCACTGTTTTCATATGTTTCCCAGAATTCAAGATTGGCCGTACCCTGAAGAAGCTCACGGACCCTCTGGGGATCAGTCTGGCCCGGCAGTTCGATAAGTATTCTCCCCTTCGTTGCAAGCTGTGTTATATTGGGCTGTACAACCCCGAACCTGTCAATCCTGGTTCTGAGAATATTGAAGGCATTCTTGGTTGCACTGTTGATTTCCTCGTCAAGAACCCTAAGAACCTGCTCATTGGTTGAATTGAAATTGATCTTGTCCCTCAGGTCAACCGTACTGAAAATGGCTGCCAGTTTTGCATTCGGATCAATTTCCTGAAATGCCCGTCCGAAAAGAACAAGAAAATCAGCCTGGCTTTCTTTCTCAAGCTCCTTTGCCCTTGCCAGAGCACTTAAAAATGTTTTGTCCGTACTGTGATTTGAAAGTGCCTTGAGGATATCCTCAACGGACACTTCCAGTATGACGTTCATACCGCCTTTAAGGTCAAGCCCGAGATTGATCTCCCTCTTCTGGCAGTCCTTGAAACTGTAGCCAAGGAAACTCCATTTGCTTTTTGGCAATGAGGCTATTGAATCAATGTAATACGTCTGTTTCACCAGGTCTCCCTGAGCATATGTTTTGGCATCCTGTTTAACCTTGTAGGTTGCACCGGTGAATGAAAGCTGGTAAACCGACACCAGGGCAAGAGCAATGGCAAGAACCATTATGGCTGTTTTGTTCTGCATTTGTATGGCTTTTGAATTATACCGTGTTTGTTTTCCTCTTATTAATAATTGAGGCGCAAATATATTAAAATTTTATGGAAAAAAGGCTGAATAAAATTTATCCAGCCTTGCAGTATGAATGAGTATTGCTGTTACTAATCAAGCAGTTTTTCGTAGTTTGTCTCGAGGGGCCGCCTGTTCAGAAAATCGTAAAGGGCAAGGTTTCTTAAATTGTAGAAATACGACCAGTAATTCTGCAATGCCTGAACATATGCCCTCCTGTTGGTGTCTTTCCGGGTATCGGCGTTGTTCAGCTCAAGCACCTGTATCTTTCCTATCAGAAAGCGGGCCTTTGTGACTTCATACATTCGTGCGGCGACAGTATCAGATTTTGCAGCAATCCTCACCTGCTCCGCCTGAAGATTGAACTGTTCAACATCCAGAATCAGGTTCTGGTCAAAGTCAACCTGATCCTGTCTCGACTGGACCTGTGCCAGTTCAAGGCTGGATTTTGCCATCAGGTATCTCCCCCTGCCCAGTCCCCAGTCAAGTATGGGCAGTGTTATCCCCAGCCTTATAGTCTGCTGACGGTTGGATTCCTGATAGGCATAGCGGAAAACCGGGTCCTGGTCACGCAGACCGAAAGAGGCAATGAGGTTGGCATTAAGTCCCTTGTCAGCTTTAGCCTGGGCCAGGTTGCTCTGTGCCGTAAGAACATTGAGCTGCTGATTGATTATCTGCGGGTTGTTGTTGTGAGCCAGGTCAAGAACCTCCTGAACATCAACCTGAAGATCCGGCACTGACGACGGAAGTATCAGTTCAAGTCTTATATTTTCATTGAAGCCGAGAAAGGACCTGAGTCTTAATTCCCTGTCCTTGAGATTCATGTCAGCTTCCTTCCGTGCAGTTTCGGAGTTGAGCCAGGAAAGCTGCATCTGAAGCAGCTCGTCTTCAGCGATGGTCCCGAGATTGAACCGGCCCTGTGCCATTCTGTACAATGTATCGGCATTCAGATAATTCGTCTCTGCAATCTGCTTGTTTATCTGTGCAAGGGTCAGGCTGAAAAACTGCCGTACAGCTTCCATGTGCACCGATTCAATATTGGAGAGGAAGGTTTTTTTTGCCGCTTCATATTTAAGAGGTTCTGTCTTTTTCTGCCATCCCAGGGAATTGTATCTGAATAAAGGCTGTACAAACCTTACGCTCAGGGGGGCTGTAATATATCTGTTTCTTGTCTGATCCTTCGCCTTGTCAAGATCCGTTTCAAGAGTAAGATCCGACTGCAGGGCAATCGTTCCGCCCGTAATGCCGATATTCTGCAGAAGGGACAGGGAGCCGATTGTCTGGAGGATGTTTGTTGAGACATAATACCACTCGCCTGCCTGGGAATTCCATACCCTGCTGTAAGCGGTACTGTAATCGGGGGTGGTTCCCGTCAGGGTCAGTGATGGTCTGTACTGGGCCACATAAGTCCGGTATTGCCAGTAGCTTGCCCGGAAGCGGTGTTTCGCCATAAGGGCCAGGGGTGACTGATCCTCAGCCAGTTTAATTACTTCGCTGAGGGTGAGCTTCCTGATTTCCTGTGCTGTAACTGATTTTATTGAGAGAAGGAATGAGAATACCACTACCGGGATAATCAGCCGGTTCATTACTAGAGTTTTATTCATATCTTAATGATTCTATAGGATCTTTTTCCGATGCACGCTTGGCCGGAGAGTAGCCAAAAACCACACCCACGGCTGCTGATACTCCGAATGCTATAAAAACGGAGAAAAAAGAAACAATTGTCATAATCCCCGCAACCTGTTCTATTATTTTTGCCATGATGACACCCAGGAATATTCCGACGAATCCGCCTGAAACGCTTATCAGAACAGCTTCGGAAAGAAACTGTACCACGATATCCATCTTTTTTGCACCGATTGCCATCCTGGTCCCGATTTCCTTTATTCTTTCCATCACTGATGCAAACATGATATTCATGATGCCTATGCCTCCCACTACAAGTGAAATGCTGGCAATTGCACCGAGTACAATATTGAATATATCCTTGGTTCTCTGCTGCTGTTTAAGGAGCAGCTCAGGCACTGTTATCTCAAAATCCTTTACATTTGAATGGCGCCTGATCATCATACGGCTCAGTATTTCCGTTGAAGGAGTAATCTGTTCTGTTTCATTTACCTGCACCACAATACGGTCAAGCTGGTTATAGTTTGTCTCCAGATCCGATCCTGCATCGGAACTGCCTGAAAGCACCCTTCCCATTCCGCCGCCAAAGCCCCCCATTACAAAAACATTCGATGAGGCTTCCGAAGCCAGTTTTGTATTCACGAGGGCCCTGTTCTGGTATCTGAGAAGCATGGTCTGAATGGGGATGTAAATATTGTCATTGTACACATTCACACCCTTTTCCTCAAACCCGGTCAGGCTTACGGTGGTTTTCTGAAGAACTCCGATGACCTTCAGCCATATGCCGTTGAATTTGATATACTGCCCGATCGGATCTACCTTGCTGAAAAACTTGGCCCTTATATTTGCCCCGATAATGCAGACCTGGATACCATTTTCTTCCTGGTAGGAATTGAAGAAGGCACCTGAAACCAGCGGCAGATTGTAGAGATGGAAATAATCATTTGAAACACCGACGAGCTTGGCAGTATATTTAACACCGTTCATTACTGCTGTTGAATTGAAGGATATCTCCGGACTGATCCGCTTGACGGAAGGCAGGGTTTCATTGATCGCTTCCACGTCAAGCATGCTCAGCCCCCTGGAGAATTTCTTTGCCTGCTTTTCGCCTTCCTCACCACCTGACGACTGATCCTGCACGATGGGATTGATGAGGATATTATTCACTCCCACCATTTTCATCTGTTCCATTATCTCCTGCTTGGCACCCTTGCCTATGGCCAGCATGGCAATCACGGCAGCCACCCCGAATATGATACCGAGAGCTGTCAGCATGGATTTCAGCTTGTTTGAGATTATCGATTCAACGGCAATCTCAATATCATGAAAATATCTGAAAATAAACTTAAACATTTCCGGCCTTTATTTATTGCTATACAATTTACTGGTTGCGCTGAGGCTGCCGGGGTCCTTCCCCTCCCTGCTGGTTCCCGGGTCTTTGCTGACCCTGGGGAGTATTTCCGCGCGTTTCCCTGAATCTTCTCATTGCAGCAGTATCTCCCTGCATATTCTGGAACTGCTGCCGCATTTCCGGAGTCATATTCATCATCATGCCGCCTCCCCGGCCTCCAGGCCCTCTTCTCTCTGTCTGCTCACTGGCCTTCCGCTCCTCTTCCTTCCTTATCCTCTCCTTTTCCTTAATTACGCTTACCAGGTTTTCCCCGAGAAGCCTGGTGAATTCCTCAGGCTTTTTGGGCGTGTTGAGATAAAGCTGTACTCCGGGTTCAATCCCTTGTTCCACAACAACATTATTTTCATTCGATTCTCCAAGGACCACTATCTGCTTTGAGCCGTTTTTCAGATAGACGAAAGGAATGCTGTCAGGTCCGGTCTGTACACTTTCCAGAGGTATATAGGTCACATCATCAATTGTTTTTGTAACAATCTTGTTCCCGGTTGTCATTGACGGCCTCAGAATCGGGTCCGACTCATTAAGCTTGACAATCACTTCAAAAACCTTTGCATCGGCATTGGGAAGCTGTTCACCTATATTGGCGACACTTAAAACAACTCCCGAATATTTCTTTTCCGGAAATGCATCTACCATGATTTCCACTTCCTGATTTGTCTTCACCTTGCTAACATCAATCTCATTGACATAGGTTTTTGAGATCATGGTTGACATGTCGGGAAGGGTGGCAACAACATTGTCCCACGGACTTATTGATGAGCCCACTTTCCTTTTTGCACCCATCCTGTCGCGTTTATAGATGACCATACCTTCCGAGGGCGCATAGATCACAAACTGTTCCAGGAGCTTCTGCAGGTCCCTGACTCTCGTGTTCTGTTCAGCAAGCCGGTTCTTGATTGTTCTCATATCGGAACGTGCCTGTTCCACTTTCAGATGGTAACCCCTTTGTGCCTGTTCAAGCGACCTCTGGGCCTTGTCAAGGGCTATTTCAGCCTGCCGGATGGTAGTCGGAGGCTCATATTTGGATTCCTGAAGGGTAATCTGAGCTTCCTCAACACTGAAACGCAGATTCTTGATCTGATCCCTGAGATTACTGAGAGTTACCGCTGTATCAAGCATTTTAACCTCCAGGTTTGTTTCAAAAGTGATAAGGTTCTCAAGCTCATCCTTGAGGCTGTTATCGAATGAAGTCCTGTCAAGCGTTGCAATATAATCACCTTCACTGACTTCAGTGCCTTCCGGAACCAGGTCGGTGATCTTTATTTCCATTGCCCTTATATTCCTGCTCTGAGTGAATTCAGGCCCGCGTATATCGGTGGAATTCTCGGCCTGTAATTCCCCTGTGGTGGTAACAACAATGTCGAACTGCCCCCTCCGGGCTTCCACATACAGATTCTCCAGATCCTTTTTGGATCCGGTCCTGTTGATCACAACCAGCACAAGGATCGCCAAAGCCGCGACAACAAGCGTGATAATGGTTGCCTTTTTCATCATTGATTTATTTTATAAACAGTCATAAAAAATATTCAAAAGGATTCGCGAATTGTTCCGGCCCGGAAAACCCGGTGCTGAATCTTTCATTTCTCCATTCCGGGCATAATATCCGGGGAACACCAATAAGACATTCCGGCAGCCGGTTTTATTCCTCCGTCCGTAAATATTTATTCTTTTTTAACAATTGAAATTACTCTTTCAGCCAGCAGCCGGGCCTCGCCTTCTGATCTTCCCTCTGCATAAATCCTCATTACCGGTTCAGTATTTGACTTGCGCAGCTGAAACCATCCGTCAGGCAGATCAATTCTCAAACCATCCCTTTCATCAGTTTCCATGCCGCTGAAATGATTCCTGACCGACTGAAGAATATGGGATAAATCTGACTGCGGATCAAGTTCCAGCTTCTTCTTTGCTATCCAGTAGGAAGGATAGGTTCCCCTCAGCTCCGAACATTTCATTCCGCTCAGGGCCAGATGGGTCAGAAAAAGGGCAATACCTGCCAGTGCGTCCCTTCCGTAATGAAGTGCAGGATAAATGATGCCCCCGTTGCCTTCTCCCCCGATCACTGCATTCCGGGCTTTCATTTCCTCAACAACATGCACCTCGCCAACGGGAGAGGAGAAGTACCTGCATCCGTATTGCTCGGTCACATCCTTCAGTGCCCTGGTGGATGACAGGTTTGAAACCGTGCTTCCGGGCGTGTTCCGGAGTATGAAATCCGCAACGGCAACAAGCGTGTATTCCTCTCCAAACATAGATCCGTCCTCGCAGATAATCGCCAGACGGTCCACATCCGGATCAACTACAAGACCGAGATCTGCCTTTCTGTCTGCAACAAGGGCAGAGATTTCGCCCAGGTTTTCAGGAAGCGGTTCGGGATTATGGGGGAAGATGCCGTCGGGCGTGGTGTTCAGTTCAATGACCGACTTTATTCCAAGTGCTTTCAGAAGCTGCGGGACAATTATCCCGCCAACCGAGTTAACACAGTCAACAGCCACGGTAAAACCTGCCTTTTCAATAGCTTTCACATCAACCAGGTCCAGCCTGAGGATCTGGTCTATATGCTTACCGTTCCAGGAATCGTCAGTGACATATCTGCCTTCCCGGCCTGCAGCAGCAAACTCAAAATCCTCTGCCGCGGCCAGTCTCAGGATCTCCTCGCCTTCAGCCTCCCCGATAAATTCCCCCCTTGCGTTAAGGAGCTTCAGGGCATTCCACTGCGCCGGATTATGACTTGCTGTCACAATTATTCCTCCGTCAGCCCCCGTTCCGGCAACAGCCATTTCAACGGTGGGAGTACTTGCCAGGCCCAGATCCCTGACATTTATGCCCATACTTCTCAGGGTATCTGAAACCAGTGAGCTCACAAGGGGTCCAGAGATTCTTGCATCACGCCCTATCACAATTCCAGGGGAATCATTGCCGCCGGCCCTGATCCAGGAAGCAAACGCAGCAGTGAATTTCACTATGTCAACAGGTGTCAGATTATCACCCGGCCTGCCGCCTATTGTTCCCCTGATTCCGGAAATGGATTTTATCAGTGTCATTTCTTGGTTTTCTGGCCTGCAAATTTGCAAAAATTTCATCAAATAATAAATATATCAAATAATCGTACCTTTGCATCACTTAAAAACAACCCTGATGGACAAGCGGAAAAAGAAGGAAGAGCTGATCCGGCTTAACAGGTATATAGCCGGCAGCGGCCTCTGTTCACGCCGCGAGGCGGATGAATACATCACAGGGGGATTTATAAGTGTCAACGGAAAGACAATAACAGACCTGGGGACGAAAATAAACCGGGATGACAATGTGAGATACAAGGGCAGAAAGCTTCTGCCCGAAAAGAAGGTCTATCTGCTGATCAACAAGCCTGCCGGATATGTTACCACCATGAAGGACCCTCATGCTGAACGAACGGTGACTGATCTGGTAAGGAATGCCTGTTCAGAAAGGATTTATCCGGTGGGAAGGCTTGACAAGGATACAACAGGTGTCCTTCTCATGACAAATGACGGTGACCTTACAAAAAAGCTGACTCACCCGAAATTTGAAAGAAAAAAAATATATCACGTCCATCTCGATAAACCGGTAAGCAAGGCCGACCTCTACAGGATTGTTGAGGGAATAAGCGTGGATGGCTCCCCGGTTCCGGTGGATTCTGTGGAATATGCTGATCCGGACGACAGGAAGCAGATAGGTATTGAACTCCATTCCGGGCAAAACAGGGTGGTGCGGAAAATATTCGAATCGCTCGGATACAGGGTCAGCAAACTCGACAGGGTCTATTTCGCCGGTCTCACAAAAAAGAATCTCCCCAGGGGAAAATGGAGATTCCTTACACAAAAGGAGATTGCCATGCTTAAAAGAGGAATTTATTAAACGAAATGAAACACCGGTCAGGTTTTGTAAATATCCTGGGAAATCCAAATACGGGAAAGTCAACCATAATGAATTCCCTTGTCGGGGAAAAGCTTTCCATAATAACTTCCAAGGCCCAGACCACACGGCACCGGATAATGGGCATCGTGAACTCCGAAGATTTCCAGATAGTCTATTCCGACACGCCCGGCATCCTGAAACCTGCCTACAAACTGCAGGAATCAATGATGAACTTTGTGAAAACGGCACTTGCCGACGCCGATGTTATAATGTACGTGACTGATGTTACGGAAAAGGCTGTGTCCAAAACAGAATACCCTGAAAAGATCAGATCATCCGGCATACCCGTAATTGTTGCCGTGAACAAAATAGACCTGACAAACCAGCAAGAACTGGAAAAGATAGTGGAGGAATGGCAGGATTTTTTCCCCGGCTCACCCGTGATACCCGTATCTGCACTGAACAAATTCAATCTCGGCACCCTCCTTAATGCAGTAATATCGAGACTTCCCGAGGGAGAAGCATATTTCCCCAAGGACCAGCTTACCGATAAGCATGAAAGATTTTTTGCATCCGAAATAATAAGGGAAAAGATTCTCGGCAATTACCGGAAAGAAGTTCCCTACAGTGTTGAAATAGAGATTGAGAGCTTCAGGGATGAAGGCAGAATACTGAAAATAAGGGCCGTGATTCATGTGGCCAGGGAAAGTCAGAAGGCCATACTGATAGGTCACAGGGGCTCAATGCTTAAAAAGACCGGCACGGAGGCAAGGCATGACATGGAGGATTTTTTTGGCAGGAAGGTATACCTCGAACTCTATGTCAGGGTAAGCAGGGACTGGAGGGATAAGCCGGCGATGCTCAGAAAGTTTGGTTACCTATAATGTAAAGAATGAATTGTGAGCAGAATAGTTGCCATAGTAGGACGCCCGAACGTGGGTAAGTCAACCCTGTTCAACAGGCTTACCGAATCAAGGCTTGCCATTGTTGATGAAACCAGCGGTGTTACCCGCGACCGCAACTATGGCAGCTGCACCTGGAACGGAATTGATTTCTCCCTAATCGATACAGGGGGCTTTGTCGAGGATTCCGGCGATATATTCGAGGAGGAAATCAACAAACAGGTGTTAGTGGCCATAGAGGAATCCGATCTCATACTCTTCATGGTTGATGTAACTGCAGGAATACATGAACTGGACAAAGCCATTGCCGGTCTTCTGAGAAAATCCGGCAGGAAAATGCTGCTGGTGGTGAACAAGGTTGATAACAGCCAGAGGCTGATGGAAGCCGCTGAATTTTACGAACTGGGAACTGAACGCTATTTCCCCGTCAGCTCAGTAAACGGCAGCGGCACCGGTGATCTTCTTGATGAAATTGTAAGCATCCTCCCGGAAAAAGAGCCGGAAACAATTCCCGAAATACCGCGGGTGGCAATTGTCGGCAGACCGAACGTGGGAAAATCTTCACTCGTGAATTCCCTTCTAGGGGAGGAAAGAAATATTGTAACGCCTATTCCGGGAACAACCCGCGATTCCATCTATACCCGCTATAATAAATTCAATCACGACTTTTATCTTGTTGACACTGCAGGATTGAGAAAAAAAAGCAGGGTCAGCGAGAATATTGAATTCTATTCTGTCCTGAGAGCAGTCAGAACCATTGAAAATTCGGATATCTGCCTGCTCATGATCGATGCAACCAGAGGCATGGAGGCACAGGATCTCAACATACTGTCGCTGATACTCAAGAACGGCAAGGGACTTATCCTGGCTGTGAATAAATGGGATCTTGTTGAAAAAGACAGTAATACGGCACGACTGCTGGAAAAGGAAATCAGGAAAAAAACTGCTCCCTTTACGGATTTCGGGATAATATTTATTTCGGCAGTGAAACTGCTCAGGATCCATAAGATACTTGATCTGATTAACACTGTCAACAAAAACAGAACCAGGAAAATTGGCACGGCAGAGCTCAATTCGGTAATGCTTGACATTATCAGGCAAAATCCTCCGCCATCGGCAAGAGGAATGAAAATCAGCATAAAATACATAACACAGCTGCCGACATATTCACCCTCGTTTGCCTTTTTCTGCAACCATCCCCAATACATAAAGGAACCATATAAACGTTATATTGAAAACAGGATGCGTGAGAAATTTGAGTTTACAGGTGTACCGCTCAGATTATTTTTCAGAAAGAAATAATCACCTTTGGTGTGATTTTTGTTCAGGAACAATCAGGCGCTGAATTATGAAAACACGAAGATACCTTATTCTGCTTATCCTGGCTCCGGTACTTGCTGCCGGCTGCCGGAAGATTGAACACCTCCCGCCGGAGCCGAAAATTGAATTCCGCTATTTTGAAGTTTTTGACACAACCGACATTCTTGGAAACAAATGTCAGGGAGGCAGACTCAATTTCTATTTCGAGGATGGCGATGGCAATCTGGGATTACCTCCGCCCGACGGAACCCATTCCGATACCACCAACCTTTTTCTCACACTTTTCAGAAAAACAAAGGGCCGGATGACCGAAGTCGGAGCCAATGACATACTCAGGCCCTCCAATTACAGGATACCATATATGGACAGGCAGGGACAGAACAAAATTCTCAGGGGAACCATATCGGTCACCTTCCTGTACCTCTTTTATTCACTTGAATCCCACGATACAATCAGGTACGATTTCTACATAAAGGACAGGGCCGGTAACATCAGCAACACCGAATCCACAAGCGAAATCTTACTTTCCGAAAATAATACCTACAGAAAAACCAAATGAACTGATCCGCCGGCAGAATCAGTATATACATCAGAACCTTATTCCCATCATCAGGATATCATCCACCTGGTCATTCTCCCCCTGCCATTCATCCAGGAAACTCTCAATCTTTTCCCTCTGTTCATCCATTGAGAGATTACTTACTTCCTCAATAAGCGATTTAAGGCGTGCTATCTTCATCTTTTTCCCTTCCGTCCCGCCAAACTGGTCGGGGTAACCATCGGTGAAAAGATAGATACTGTCCCCTTCCTTAAGGTAATATTCCTGATCATCAAAGAATTTCTCCGCCAAGGATTCCCCGCCGATCGACGATCTGTTACCCTTCACATACAGGAACTCCCCGCCGAGTATCATTATCACCGGCCGCATTGCGGAGGCAAATCTGATATGACCGGTCCTGAGACCTATCTCACATACAACCATGTCCATGCCATCGTTTGACACCCCAAGCTCAATATTCTGGTTTAACGTTGAAAAAAGCTGACTGTCAAGTGTCTTCAGGATAACCGAAGGCCTGGTTATGTGCTGCCTTCCTATAATGTCCTGAAGAAGGGTGGAGCCTATCATCGACATGAAGGCACCCGGAACGCCATGACCCGTTGAATCTGCACATACCAGCATGAATCTGTCGTCACCGAACCTGTCGAACCAGTAAAAATCCCCGCTCACTATATCCCTGGGTCTGAAAAGGATAAATGCATCACTGAAAGTTTCCTTCAGCTTGTTCAGATCGGGCAGTATACTGGTCTGTATCCTCTTGGCATAGCTGATGCTGTCGGTTATTTCAACATTCTTAAGTTCTATTTCGCCTTTCTGCCTGACAACCTCTTCGGTCCTGGCTTCAAGTTCAGTCTTGAGATACAGTTCCAGCCTCTTCTGGGCTTTTTCGCGCTGCCGTATAATAAGGACCACAATGCCTGAAGCAGCTGCTGCCGAAAGAATAAAAAACCACCAGGTTCTCCAGAACGGAGTTCTGATCGAAAGGTCGAATGTTACAGCCTGTCCGGATAATCCTTCCTCATTCACGGAATTCATGCTGAACCTGAATCTGCCGTCGCGCGGGGAAACAGTCACTTCCCTGTCGGTGCTCCATGCCGACCAGTCGTCATCCCAGTTATCAAGCCTGGTCTGGTAATATACCTTTTCAGGTTCCCTGAAACTGATTCCCACATAACCGATGTTAATGCGATAGCGTTTTTTATAGGGCAGGCTGAATGATTTCCTGTAAGGATATCTGACATCATTCACTGAAATGTAATTGATATTATTTACGGGGGCCTGTCCGGTTTTGCAATCCTTATCAAGGTCATAAACCACCAGGCCCTGTGTGGTTCCAATCAGCACCCTTCCTCCAGGGGACTCATGCATGGCGCCGGGGTTGCAGGCACCTCCCCTGGCAAAACCTGTGGAATAAGTCTTCATGCTGCCCGACAGCCTGTCGTAGCAGGAAAATCCCCTTTCATGCCCGATCCATATCCTGTTGAGTGAATCGGCAAGAATGCTGTAGCAGTAGTCTGACAAAAGCCCTTCAGCCCTTGTATAGGAAATGACCGAATCGCCCCGGAATTCAAATACGCCGTTCCCGGCGGTGGCTGCCCATATACTGCCGTCACTGCTCCGGAAACCGGATGTTATGACATTCATGGTAGGTCCGCGCATTATGCCGCTCCGCGATGACACACCGTCCTCAATGTTTACAGTGTAAATACGGTCTGTTTTGGTCGCTATTGCTGCATTGCCGCCGCCGAGAAGACAGATCTGGTCTATCCTGTTATAGGGCAGGCCGTTGTTTGTGTTATATCTTGCCTTCACCCTTCCCGTGGTCCGGTCGAGAATGATCACACCGTTCAGGGTGCCCAGCCACAGATAATCCTCCCCGGCCTGTATATTCAGAATGTAATCCTCCCCCGAATTGCCGGACCGGTAAAACAAACGCCGGTTCCCCTTTCTTTCCTGCAGGTACAGGCCCGCTCCGGCAGTGCCTATCCAGAGCCTGCCGTCAGCTTCGGTACGGTAACTGGAAATCTCGGTGTTGCCGGTGCTCCCGCGAAGATCTTTGAAAGGTTTCAGATTGTTCTGATCAATGTCAAAAAGATAATAACCCGTGGGCGTTCCGAGAAAGCAGCTGCCTTCAAGGCTGCTGACACAGATAATATTACCGGCCTCAGGAGTCTGGCCGGGCGAATAAAAGGCAAGGGCAAGGGAAGGCAGCATTGAAAGGCCTTCGCCAAAATGGCCTATCCAGTAATTCCCTTCAAGATCCCTGAAAACCGTCCTGATATTATTTGCCGGAAGGCCGGAATTCTCATCAATGAATGCTGAAAATGCGATATCGCTGGCGCCGGGGAACAAATCCAGCCTGAACACGCCGGAGCCGTTTGTCGGTATCCAGAAAGTACTGTTTCCGTCCCGGTATATTTCCTGAACATCCAGATATGAATGTTCTCCGCGGTCCGAAAGTCTTGCCGGCTTTTTGTCTTTTTCACGCAGGTTCATTATATACAGGCCGTTCCCGTTGGTTCCGGCAAGGATAAAGTCTGTTCCCGGGACTGTCCGGATGGCCGTCACACTTGAATAATCGAATTCCGTGAATGCATCCAGAAACACAAGACTGTCTTTCTCAAGCCTGAACTGGCTGATATTTTCCTGGCTGCCCAGCAGGAGTTCCCCCCTGTCGGTAAATTCCGCGGAAAAATACATGTCCCCTTCCCGGCTTTTGAAACGCCGGATGTTTTCAGGATTGGCCGGATCTATCCTGTAGATTGCATCAGCCTGCGGCACAGCCCATATGAAACCACCGGGATCCCTTACCAGGGCACTGATGCTTATATGGTTGTCTACCGGGATTTTTTCCAGAACTCCGTCCCTGGCGTAAAAAATTGTTCCGTCACTGCAGCCGAACCAGGGATTCCCTGAAGAATCCCCTGTGCTGCATGTAGGATAACGGCCGCTGACAGAATCGGGAAAGGGCACATCATGAAATTCAAATCCGTCAAATTTTGACAGGCCCTTCCTAGTTCCCACCCACAGATAGGCCCTGCTGTCCTGACAGAGGGTATATACAAAACCGTCGGGGATACGGCTTTCATTTCCATAATATCTGAAAGGATAGGTCTGGGCAAAAAGGGAGGAAACCAATACACAAAAGCACAGGATTGTGCTGCTGAGTTTTTTTTGTTTGCTTGTTGATATCATACCAGCCGGATTTATTTGGGCTTAACGGCTTTTTTAACTGAAATCTTCGGATTATACACGGGAACGCCTCCGATGGGGGAACTGAAAAAAGGCAGGGCATCTCCTCTCTGACTTTCAAGTGTAACAACCACATTATTGTTTTTGATCAGTTCTCCCTGTGCCTTATGAAACTGAAAATCAAGCGATGATCCTATCTCCGGCGCTTCAATGGGGATCCTGTCCTCCTTCCAGTCGTTTTCCCCCGATACAGACAGGCTTATACCCTGTTTATACCTCGATACAACAAGGATATTACCGTCATTGTCCCAGTCAAAATTCCTCTGTTTTATCCATACAACACCGGAATCCACATAGGGATAAATATGTGCAACACTTTTAAAATCATTCCACATTCGGAAAGTATACTTATAGGTGAATGCATTGCCTCCCTCCACGGGAAGATTGCTTTCTGCCTCACGGCTCATAAAGAATCTGTAAAGGTTGCCATCATCCCCGGTGATACCCTCAACAACCATCTTGAATATGTATGAATTCCATTTCGCGTTGAAATCTCCTGCAGTCGGATTGAATGGACCAAAACTGAACCATTTGTTGTCATACCTGGCTTCACTCCCGAATACCCTTGAGGCCAGAAGTGTGCCTTCCCTGTAATTGTCTCCCTTGTTCAGCCCCCTGGATTGCTGATTTCTGTCGGGATCCACTCCCCTGCCCCCGTAGACCCCGAAGAAGGTCCGGGTATCGAAATCACCCCGGATTTCATCATGTTCACCACCCACGTCCGGATCAAATACCCTTATATAGAACTGGCCCGTGTATTCCCTGGGAATGGTAAAGAAAAAAACCTGGCGGAAATCATCATCCCCCCAGGATGTCTCGGCATCCTTGCCGAAGGTTACCAGAAAGGGTATGTTCTCCTCCTTGCCGGGCACCGCCTGAGCCGAAAGTGTCAGTCCTGACCGGAATCCCGGCAGCCCCACCAATACCAGCAGTGCTATAAATATGATTCTCTTACATTCCATTTAAATCCCCCATTATTTACTTTCCGCATTATAGTTCCCCCGGTACTATTGTTATGTTCCTGCATATACACGCTTCCCTGATTATTCCTGCCTCTCCGGGTTCAGTCCTTACAATCAGCTGAACATTATATGTTCCGGGTTTTAAATAACTCTTGCTCACCTTCATGCCGCCCGCCACGGTCTCGTCCCCGAAATTCCAGTAGTACTCCGCAATATTCCATCCGGGAAGATTGGTCTTTTCCGCACTGAAAAATATATTCCGCCCTGCACTGGCTGTATCCGCAGCCGATATATAGGGCTGTTCAATATCCGTTATCTCAAGACTGAATGTTTTTTCATTGTAAAGAATCTCCCCGGTTATGAGATTAACAACATCCAGACGGATCATGTATGTTCCGGGGCCCGGGTAGCAGTATATTACAGAAGGGCCTGTTCCTTTACTGCCGTCACCGAAATGCCATTCATAGCGAAAAGGTATGCTGTCATGCTTAACTGCATTTTCTTCTACAAGCTCGTAACAGTAATTGTTCTCAATCAGTGTGTCACAAACTGATTTTCTGATTATTGTGGAAGTAAAACTATAAATGTCATCATTTATCCTCCTGTCGGAGGAAAAAAATCCCGACTGCATGTCATCCGCGGCAACAATAGCAAAATCATTCTCAGGGGAATTAAGGGGTTCGGGAAGCAGTACCGGGTCTGCCCATACTCCGTCCGACAAGGTTGTGTAATAGACATCAAGCTTGCCGTATCCTCCGTCACGGTCCGATGAAAAATAAAGCCTCCCCGAAGGATGGATGAACGGGAAGCTCTCTCTGCCGGTACTGTTGATGCCGGGACCGGGGTTGACGGGTCTGCTCCACTGGCCATCAACAAGTTCACTGACCCAGATATCGGATTTTCCCTCCCCTCCCGGCATGTCGGAGGCAAAATAAAGGTATTTTCCGTCACTGCTCAGTGACGGCTGGGCAATATTGTATTCCGTACTGTTATAGGGAAAGGCGCTTAATGACACAAGTTCGTCACCATTCAGCTCAGCCCTGAATATGCCGCTGTGGTTTTTATAACCGCGCTTTTTTGCAGCTCTGCCCGTTTCCACCTCACTGGTAAACCACACACTCTTTCCATCCGGGGCAAAGCAAAGGGGGCCGATATTGAAAAGTCCGCTGCGCTCACCGCGGATCATGACAGGTTTTCCGTATTCAGTACTGTCTTTCCTCATGGCTTTGTACAGGTTATAAACCCTTCTGCCTTCAAAGGATTTGCGGTCTTTTACCGCACTGAAACGCCTGTCGGAACAGAAAATAATGCCATCCCGGATTATTACCGGCGACATTTCGCTGAAAATGGGATCATTGAATGACATCCTTTTAACCCTGTAAAGGGATGGCTGCTGCGACTGAACGGAGCCGGCCACCATAAGAAGGCATGTAATGCTGATGCTATACCTCAGGGTTCTGCGCATAATCAAAAATATTTCGGATTCGCGGCACTGATCCTGGACCCGAATTCATATCTTAAAATAATTTCACTCGATCCCCTGGAAAAGGAATTCATTCTTCCTGCAGGATAATCATATGACAGTCCGGCCATGAGCCGCGGGTTTATCTGTATCTGCAGATGACCGACAGCTACCTGCTCTGTGATTCTCCAGGATGCTCCCAGCCACACAAGGTCGGAAAAAATAAAATTGCAGTTCACATCAAACTGGTTCAGATGATCGCTTTTATTCATGGAATAGTCAATCAGCAGCGAGGGCTTGATCATGAAAACCGGAGATAACGATAAAAGGGCTCCTGCAGAAACTACAAAATCGTATTCACTGAATGAATGGGAAGCCTGCACATGCCCGTTTCCCGTATTCCTGTAAAATAGGAAAGACGGAACCGCAAGCCCGGCAAAGAACTTATCTGTAAAGTAATATACACCGGCACCGGCATTCGGGAAAATATAGGATTTATCCGTTTCAGGGAAAGCGGGATCGGGTCTTGTTATCCCCGGTATCCCTCTGTAATCGGTATTTGACAGTTCCGTTCCGGCTTTCAGTCCAAGAGATATTTTTCCCGTTTTCAGTCTTATGTGATATGCATATATCCCGTAAATACTCTGTGATTTAGTGACTCCGTACTGCATGAAACCTGCCTTCAGCCCCAGGGCAACCTTGTCGTTTCTGAGAGGTGAATGAAGACTTACAGACTCGATGCGGGGAGCATCCGGTATGCCCATCCACTGAACCCGGCAGGAAAGGAGAACACTGAGTGCATCCCGTGATCCTGCATATGCGGGATTGATCATCAGGCCGTTATGGAGATACTGACTGTAAACGGGATAACCGGGCCTGATCCTTTCCGGATCAGCATCAGCCTGTGCAGCGGATTTTCCCGCTGTACACAGAAGAAACACTGATAATATTGCCGCAAATCTGTACATTGTCATTCCTTTCGCTGACTGTTACATATTCTTGCCGTTGTTCCGCCTTCAGTTCCTCCTGAGTATGATAAAACCGCTCTTCGACACCACATGGCCTGTCTGCTGTGAAATAATCCTTAACATATAGTAATAGGTACCTTCCGGCAGTTCGGTTCCGGAGCTGTTCCTCCCGTCCCAGTTCCTCCAGCGGCTGCCGTTTCTGTTCGATGTCGAATAAACCTGTGTTCCGGCTCCATTGATTATTGTAAGTTCTGCAGTCTGATTATCCAGATCAAGTCCGCTGATGATCAGTGAGTCATTAATATTATCGCCGTTGGGCGATATTCCGCCCGGAATTACCAGTGAAACAATATTTACATTCACCACATCCTCCAGCCTGCATTTCCCGTTAGTGACAGCCCACTTGTAGGTGTTTGAGCCCGGAGCAATATTTCTTACGTAGGTATCATGCGAATTCCTGTCATCGAAATTACCTGATCCGGAAACAACGCTCCATTCTCCCGTTTCATGGGGAAGGGGCAATGAGGCCTTCAGCGGAAACAGATAATCAATGGTCATCAGCGAAGTATCCCTTCCTGCATTTATATCATCTATACGTTTATAAAATGTAAAAGTGACGGAATCCCTGCCGTAACACAGCCAGTTCCTTTCCTCCCAGTAAAATTTGTAGCTTACGCTTGGCGAAGTGAATGAGGAATCAATATGAACAGTTGTATTGTGGTCAGACGGCACAGACTGAATCACCTGGGGAGGGAAATACCATGTTCCCGTACCGGGGCCGGGTACTGCCGCGAGTCTTGCCACCGGGCCGCACACTTCCGTGTCAGGGCCGGCATCAGCAACAGGGGTCCTGTAAACAGTCACATTTCTCGACCCTGTAAGGGATGTGGCAATGCAGCCATTGTCGTCTTCAACCGATAAGAGTGAATAGCTGAAAACTGCAGAGGGAGCTGACGGTAAAGGAGTCCGCTTTACAAGCGGATCAGGATCTGTTATTCCGGCAAGGCTCACTGGAGTTCCGTTCTCGCCATAAACTACTTTCCAGCCGGGCTTGCCGGTCAGATGCAGCCTGAGGCTGACTGCCGAACCGCTGCACATGGCAGTATCTGTAACGCTGACAATTGAAGCTGTGGGAAGGGGATTAACGTCAATCATCACAATTGCGGAAGTATCCAGGCAGCAGTCACTGGGCCCGGACCTGATGATTCGCCTGAACCATGTCCTTTCCGTAAGTGCATCTGAAGGCTGCAGACTCTGGACATTGCCGGGGGAAATATTCTTCCATGACACACCCGAAGTACTGTCCTGCCATACCCAGGTCTGTGAATTTCCTGCCCCTCCTGTAAGCGGAGTCCCTGTAATCAGCCCGGGTACCGTATTATAACACACGGCCGGCCTGGCAGGGCTTATCAGATTATCCTTTATTCCCGGCAGTACATTTATCCTTACGGGATTGCTTTCTGAGGAACACATTCCGGATGTTACCCTTCTCCTGAAGTAGAGTGTGGTTGTAAGGGCTGAAGGCTGATAGTCAGGCAATGTTCCGCTGCCATCAGCCTGGGTGTAAACGGAATTATCGTGGGACAAATACCACTGATAGCTGTAGCTTCCCGGTATTCCGGTTCCGCCCGAGGGTGATCCGGAACTGACAATCATATTAGGAACAGATCCGCTGCAGATTGTTGTATCCGGTCCGCTGCCGGAAATGAGTCCGATAACATTGCCGGTAACGGGTGCATGCACTTTTACCACGGAAACCCTGCTTGTGTCACTGCATTTTGATGATCTCACTATTCTCCGGTACCATACCGAATCATTCAGGGCAGAAGGAGAATAGGAGAATCCCGCCGAAGATCTGGTCGTCCAGGTTGCAGAGGCTGAACTGTCCTGCCACAGGTATGTATAGCTTCCCGACCCTCCCATGGGCATGCTGCCGGTAAGGGCGGGGGGTGCAGAGCCTGCACATATTGTGGCACCCTCTGAAATAGTATTGTCCCTGATCGCATGATAGCGGGTGAGACGCATGGGAGATGAGGTATGCCTGCAGACATCATATGGCCCTGAAAGGACAATCCTCCTGAAATATCTGTTTTCAACCGACGCAAACTGAGCAGTGTCAGGATTATAGGTCTGAAGATTATTAACACCGGATGCAGGCTGCCATGTGTCGCCGGATATGCTTTCCTGCCACTGGAATGTATAGCTTCCTGATCCGCCGGCCGGTGCAGTGGCTCCAAGCGTATTGAAAAGCATTCCCTCACATATCACCGAATCGGAACGTAAGCTTACATTTCCTGTCAGACGGGGCAGTACCGTAATGGTCACGGTCGGGCTCTGGCTGACACAACGGCCCGATGTTACAAAGCGCCGGTAGTATGTTGTTGACACAAGAGCCGGGGGGTCAAAGGAATCAAGATCCGCAACCGCCCCGGAGGCTTCGGGAGCAGTATCCCAGTTACTGTCACTGTTGCTTTGCCTCCACTTGTACTGATAAGTACCGTTTCCGTTCGAAGGTCCTGAATTAAGAGGTTTGAGAACAAGGGGATTCTGATTGTGACAGATAATGGTATCCTTTCCGACCAGATTACCCGCTATGGCCGGCTGTACTATTATCTTAACCCACTTGCTTGTGTCAGTCAGGCCTGAGGACTGGTCCCTTACAATCCTTCTCAGCCAGAAAGTACTGCTTTCAGGATCTGAAGGAATATAATTTCTTGAATCAGCACCGCTGATCACGCTTGCAGAAGAGGAGGGATCATTGCTTCTCTGCCATATATAGCTGTAGGGACCGGAGCCCCCTGCCGGCGACGTGCCGGTGACCTGCTTCGGAACCACATCCGAACAGATCGAATCAACCAGGTTGCCTGTTACTGATGAATATACCGAATTAAACAGAAAACCGTTCAGAAGGGGATTGAATGTATTACGGATCACTCCGGCCTGACCGGCGGTTGCACCTGCCGCGCCTCCTGTGCGGGAGCCCGCCACACCACCCTGTACCGATCGGATAACATTTCCCGGAAGCGTAACATCACTTGTTGCAATAAGTCCTCCGCCGCCCCCCCCGCCGTTTCCTGAATTCCCTGAATTATTCCCGCCCCTGCCTCCTTCCGCCCTTATTGTAACGGCAGAACCCGGTCCTGGTAATGAATAGCTCCGCAAAAAGAGGGCGACAGATCCTCCTGCCCCTCCGCTTCCCGCTCCCGCATTGCCCGAAGCCGTACCGGGCTGGGATCCGTTGGCAAGTATGGCATGACCATTGCCGCTGAGGGTATCACACATCAGTATCACCATTCCCCCGCCGTTTCCCCCGGGAACCGGGCTGCCTCCGGAAATATATGTGGACGACCCCCCGCCGCCGCCCAGGAACAGTCCGTTGTCTAACGGAGTCAACAGCACGCTTTTTCCGCCATTGCCCCCGGACCGGTTCGGAATACAAAACAACGCTTCGAGGCCTCCCTGTCCTCCTGCTCCGTAATTGGCCCCGCCGCCGCCGCCCGAAAATCTTCCGTTTCCGCCACCGCCACCGTTGAAATTGGCTCCCCTCCCCTTTGCAAATGCCGGAAAAACAGGAAGAAACGGCGGTCCGCCGCCGGGGTTTGCCCTTACCGCCAATCCTTCACCCTTATAACCGGAACTGTCAGTGAAAGCAGAATAAGCAAATCTGTCCAGTTTCTGGGGATTGTCTTTGCCACATATACCAAGACCTGCCGTAATGGCTCCCCCTCTGAATCCCGTTCCGCTGACATCAATATCCGCGTTGAGTGAAAGAGTTTTTGATATTATTGCCGCAAGTACTCCCCCCGTACCGGAAATACTGTCCCACGGCTCACAGGTAAGCACTGCATCAACAAGCACGGAACCGTAGGAAGGAACCCTGATTATCTGAAGCCCGCAGGAAACATCAAACCCTGTGTTGATCACATTGTTTCTGAAAACTATTGTATTTGTTGCATTGTCAACCGACTGTATGGTCAGAAATTCATGCATGCCGGGCCGGCCTTCAGCAAAATATGCATCCCCATAGCTGGAAGACTCTGAAGTATATATTCTTGCTCCCTTCATCTGAACAAGAAGAACAGTGTCGCCGCGGCTGAACTGACCGAACTGCAAATCATCTTCAACAGTTACAAAATCAGTTCCCAATGAACTGACACGGGCATACTTGTTTATGATACCGTTTATTTTCCGCTGGGAAAACAGCGATATGCCGGAACATAAAATAAATACACAGGTTAATATTAGATATTTACCAATACCTTGCAACTTTCGAGTCATCAATACCTTTTATCAAGCGCTAAGATAATCAAATAATTCAATTAATCAACGCGGGTTTTTAAAAGGTTTTTCCGGTTTTTCAACAGTTTTTAGCAGGGGAAATTCCACAAAAAAGGTTGCCCCCTCCCCCGGTTCCGACTCAAACCATACCCTTCCGCCGGCTCCCTCCGCATATCTTTTTACAATGGAGAGTCCCAGGCCTGTACCGGATGACTTGGTGGTAAAATTGGGTGTGAACATTTTTTTCCTGACGGCCTCAGGTATTCCGCATCCGTTATCCGAAACCGATACGGTTACCTTCTGTTCGTCAAGCTCCATCCCTACCTCTATCAGGCCTTCCCTGTCGGGAGGTATGGCCTGGATACTGTTCTTGAAAAGATTGGAGAAGATCCCGTTCAGCTGCTCCCGGTCAGCATGGATTATCACCCTGTTCTCTGCCGGCCAGTTTACCTTGAAGGATACATTGCCGGCATTTCTGAAAAGTTCAAGAGTGGTGCCGATCTGATCAAGAAGATCCACTTCAACGGGATTGGCCCCGGGCATCTTTGCGAATGAAGAAAACGCAGTGGCTATATTTGAAAGATTGTTGATGTATTCTATCTGGTTCCTGGCAAAAATTTCCAGTTTTTCCCCGAAATCATGAATCCTGTCATTCCACGATTTTTGCAACTGCTGAACATTAAGTTTCATGGGTGTAAGGGGATTCTTGATTTCATGGGCGATCTGCTTCGCCATTTCCCTCCATGCATATTCCCTTTCCGAATTGGCAAGCTTATGGGCACTCTCCTCCAGTTCGTCAACCATAATGTTGTACTGCCTGACCAGGTCGCCTATCTCATCCCTTCCCCTGTAGGTAAGATGCTCACTCTTTCTGCCCAGCCTCACGGAAGCAAGTCCCTCACCGAGCATTGAAAGGGGGGAGGTGAGCCTGCCGCTGATAAAAACAACAAAGACCATGGTGATGACTATGATAAGAAGCGTGAAATTGATTATGGCCACTATCATGTCGGAAATCTCCCGGGCAAGCAGGCTCTGCATCCTGAAATAGGGCAGATTCAGATAGGCCAGGATATGCTTTTCAACGTTGTAGAAAGGCACATAGGCCGATATGTATTTCATGTTCCCCACACTTTCCGTCTGGATATATTCACTCTTGGTCAGATCCGAAACATTCATAAAGGCCTTCATGTTCATCCTGTGGCTGGTCAGATCCCTGAAAAAGAGCTCGGGACGGGATGTGGCCATGAGATATCCGTTGAGGTCATAAAGGTTTACATCTGTATTGAAGATATTGGACAGGTTGATGAGAAGCTCATTCAGCGAGGCATTATTGCTGTTGCGCCAGTTTGGAGTCAGATGCCTCTCCATTGATATTTCGGCTTCAAGTTCTGTATAGATGGAATTAAGTTTTTCCTTTATGTTGTTGTAGTGATTTGAATGAAACTCCTTTATGGTGAAGGAGGCTACTGCAATACCGACCAGGATGAAGGAAAATAACAATATACCGGTGAAGGATATCTGAAGCTTCTGTCTGAAATTAAGACTCCTGATTCCGGTCCGCGAAGGAGATGCGAAAAAAAGCAGTATGGAATTGACAACTATGAAGGTGAAGGCAAAAAGATAGGCAAAGGATATGATTATTTTCCCTGCATTCAGAAGGGGCCTGCTTATCATCACCGTTGCATTCCCGTTGCGGTAAAGGATGTGTCTGAAACCCTCATTGTCAAATATGCGGTAATCTTCAGCCTCGTCAACATATTCCTCATCAGCCTTGTTGTATGGGAAATCCCCATGGCTGAGAATAATTTCCCCGTTCAGATACTTGGCAAAGGAATAATTCTTCAGACCCGAATATCCGTGGAACCTTTTATCCAGCAGCAGTTCCGAATAACCCGGCTGAAACACATTGATGTCGCCATACAGCTCAATAAACAGCCCGTTGGTAATCCGGGACCCGGTTTCGAAAAAGAGTCTTCCGATATAATACGGCCGGGCTCCCTGGTTGTCAATGAAATAGAACTGGGTGCCCGTAAGGGGATGTCCGTATTTGTCAATCCTTTCCTCAAAGAAAGCATAACAATCCTCAAAGTCATGATTTCCCGGACCTATCCGTATCAGCTGTCCCTGCCTGCACAGGTATATGCTGACATTGAAATTGCCCCAGTATCCGTTGAAGTAGTTGTTGTTCAGATAGGCGGATATTATATTGAAATCTCTTCTTTCAAAGAATTCAACATCCATCATATCAGCCAGGACCGCATCTTTCTGCAGCAGCGGCCACAGATCCAGGAGGAGGTGTTCGGCTTCCGGATCATTTTCAGTTGAAAGGGACAGGGCATGGACCTTGAGGATTTCATTGGTCTTTTCTTCTGAAAATGTGCTGATGACCAGAAGCGAATAAATGCCGGCTGCCAGGGAGAGAAACAGGGGAATGCTGAGCCTTCCCGGCTGTCTGAACTGATGTACCCATACTGCAGCTATAATGCCGGCCCACAGGAAAAGGAGCGCCGCCATGGATATCCTGTCGCTGTATGTGGCAAGGATTAAAAGCCCGGCTGACACAGCAAGGACCGGAATTGTCCTGAAGCCTCCGGGTCTGCCTCCGGTCTGAAATGCCTTGCAGATAAAAGAAACCGGCAAAACCAGCAGGAGCAGGACCGAAATAAAGCCCACGGCACTGTATGCGCTTAAATCCAGAACCTTATAGGTTTCAAAATTAATATTTGAATTCAGTATCAGCCTGCGGAAAACCATATGGAACATGGCTATCAGCAATGTTCCCGAAACAAGAAGCAGATCCGGCAGCAAGCGGCTGCCAGGCTTCCTTTCCCCATATATTTTGCTGAAATCCGCATAGTTGTAAAAAACATAGCCGGCCAGGGCCGACAGTATGCTGAAAATCATGAAATGGCCCAGGGAGGGAATGAAGGCGTTAAGTGAGAATATATAGGGAGAAAACAATGTTGTTCTGAAAATCACTGAAGGCTGTCTGGCAAAAAGAACTGTGAAGTACAGGACTGAAAAAAACAGCAGTGAAACTATTATGCCGCTACTGCTTTTTCCTGAAGCAGCCAGTGATTTCACCGCTCCGAGCACAAAGGCAAGAATGAGCAGAAAGAACACACACCACAGAACCAGGGGTATCAGAATATGAGAGGTGGTTACGCCTGCCGCCGGCAATACAAGCGAAAACAGAAACTCACCCTTTCTGTTGAACACATCATTGCCGTTTTCAGACTTTTCCACACTGAAGCCCACATCCGGGGGGAGCCCGAAATCCCTGGCAAAGCCGCTTTTTACAATATCATTTTCAAAACTGTAATCGGTCCTCACCCTCAGCAGCCCGATAATCCTTTCATTCCCCTCAGCAATATGAGAAGGCAGAAACCAGCCGTTCTGCATAAAGATCAGGGGCCGGGAGAATAATGATTCATCCTGGAGAAGCACCGGAACATCAAAACTGTTGTCAGACCAGTAAACCAGTCTCCTGTCAATATACTGGAGTATCGTTATTTCATTCTGGGATGCAAGGCTGAATATCCTGTTTTCGGAAACGGAACCGTGAGGCTCGCCTTTTATCATAATAGTCCTGAGATCATTAAGGCAGTCCTCCATTATCTTCTCCTTCTCATGAAGGACCCTGTTGAATCTTCTGGTTATTATGCTATTCTCAGGCGCTCCCTGACAGATCATCTGGGCAATGGCGGCAGCCAGCCCGAAAATCATGCTCAGAATGATCAGGATGTAGCTCCTCTTCCTTTTTCCCATAATAAATTACTGTTACTCATGATGGTATGGAGATCCCTTGATGATTGACAAAGCCCTGTAGAGCTGTTCAAGGAATATCAGCCTCACGAGCTGATGCGGAAATGTCATTTTTGACAATGAGATCTTCATATCAGCCCTTGCATATACCTGTTCCGAAAAGCCCCATGCCCCGCCGGAAACAAACAATAATCTCCTCTCTGCCTGCATCAGTCTGTTTTCAAGCCAGGAAGCAAATTCAACGGTCCGGAATTCCCTGCCACGCTCATCCAGGAGAACCACATAATCCGTACCATATATCTTTCCGAGTATTTTTCCGCCCTCCTTTTTCCGGATTTCCTCCTTTGTCAGATTAGCGGTATTTCTTATATCCGGTACGGTAATTATTTCAAGTCCGGGATTCTTTTCAAGCCTCAGGAAATAGTTTTCAACTCCCTCGGCAATATGCTTTTCACTGGTTTTTCCAGTCTGTAGGAAGACAATTTTCATAAACGGCCCGACTTTTGTATGATGATATATGCGATGCCAAGCTGCAAACTTATAATTAAAAACGGCCTGATGCAATTATAATTATATTGATAAGGCAGAACCGTTTATATTTCTGGAAAATAGTTAAATTTGTGGTCAAATGAATATGAAAGTCAGCAAAACGTAACCAAATGGATTTTAAGAATCTTGTTTCAATACTTGTTCTGGCCCTTTTATGCACCAATATTCAGGCACAGGATCAGCAGAGGATTCCCCCGGGCATATCTATTGCAATAAAGGCAGGGAATGCAGCTGAAATGGCAAAATACATGAACTCAACGGTTGAACTGCTTCTGCTTGGAAAGGAGGACTTTTACAAGAAAAATGTGGCAGAAACCATTTTGAAGGATTTCTTTGCCACCTACCAGACAAAGGATTTCATTATCAGGCATCAGGGTGCAAAGAATGAAGCTCAGTATGCAATAGGCAATCTTAAAACCGTGAAGGGCGATTTCAGGGTCTATTTCCTTCTGAAAAGAGTTGGTCCGGAATTGCTGATCCATACGATCAGAATAGAATCGGAAGATGGAAGATAATCTTCTAAGGGAATTCTTAATCCGTTGTATTGAAGAAGACGTTGGCGACGGCGACCATTCTTCACTCTCATGCATACCTGCCGGTTCCGTTGGAAAGGCAAAGCTGCTCATCAAGGAAGAGGGCATCCTTGCCGGTGTGCGGATTGCTCTTGAACTGTTCAGAATCATTGATCCCGGTCTCCGCTGTGAAGTCCTGAAACAGGACGGGGACAGAATAAGCTTTGGCGACACGGGCTTTATTCTGCATGGAAACCTGCATTCCATTCTGAAATCGGAAAGACTGATGCTCAATATTATGCAGCGCATGAGCGGTATTGCAACAAGTACCGGCCGCTATGTTGACCGGATTGCAGGAACCGGGGCAAGGATTCTTGATACCAGGAAAACCACCCCGGGTATGAGGATGCTTGAAAAAGAAGCCGTCAGAATAGGGGGAGGAATGAATCACCGAATGGGGCTGTATGATATGATAATGCTGAAAGACAATCATATTGCCTATGCTGGCAGCATAGAAACAGCCATTGACAAAACCCGGGAATATCTTGAACGGAACGGCAGGGAGCTGAAAATTGTGATTGAGGCCCAAAGTACGGATGAAGTGAAAAGTATTCTGAAGCACGGAGGGGTAAACAGAATAATGCTCGATAATTTCAGTATTGCGGATACCCGGGTTGCAGTGGACATGATTGAAGGCAGATTCGAAACGGAATCCTCCGGAAAAATTAATCTCGGGACGGTAAGACAGTATGCCGAATGTGGCGTCGATTTTATCTCCGTTGGTGCCATAACCCACCAGATCAGCAGTCTCGACATAAGCCTCACGGCCATTTAAACACCTGTTCCCGCTGGCAGCGCTCAAGCGGAACAATAATTGCTGAATTACATATTAATGTTTTTTTATTTACATTTGGTCTCTCATAAAATTCCTATGAAATATTCATGGATCCTTTCGATAGTGGTTATTCTCCTATCCGGGTGCAGGGCTGAGGAAAAAGATATTTACCTGACTCCGGACAAGGCGCTCAGCTACTTTGAAAAGATAAGGGAATCCTGCGACAGTGACAATGGCAGGCTGTGGGGAACAAACCTTTACGGACCTATGATGTTCATTGACCGCACAACCAGGAAGATGGTTGCAAACTTACCTGACAAGGACGGCCTGCTGAGGGAAAAAGACGGAGTTTACACAGGCCTCTACCCGAGAGATCAGTTAATAAGCAATACGGCTGTCCGCTACGGAAGTACATTGTTCGGAATAGCCCCGCTGCCCGGCGAGGAGGATGAATTCAGAATAATAACACGTGCCCTGCACTGCCTGTTCCACAGATATCAGGATTCAATAGGTTTCACTTCATCAGGCTACAACACAGCCAACCTGGATGAAAAGAATGCACGGCTGTATCTGAAGCTTGAATGGAAAGCACTTCGCAAGGCAATAGAAACGGAAGACGACGGACATTGTTTTGCCATCAGGGACGCACTCATCTTCAGAGGAGCAAATCATGAACTCTATCCTGCCTTTGTAAGAGACCAGATCAGATTTGAAAGTTATGAGGGACTGGCTACTTTTACCCATCTGATGCTTGTCACATCATCACCGGAAGAATTCAGGGAAAAGCTCCTGGACCTTCTTGACAGGTTCTATTCCTTTCCGTCCTATTCAAGGTCATACGGATTGATTCACGGCGCCCTGTATGCATCACTGCTGCAACGGAAGGGTTTTGACTTCAGGACAATACGATCGGAAGACACGGATCTGGGAGAACAGGTTAGACAGTTGTATGACATCAGGCTGCCTGCCGTCTGCAGGGATATAGCCGGAAGCCTTGCCTTCAACTATGATCTTGAGGAAATAAAGGCCGAAGAGATCGAAAGGGAAAAGGAAATAAACCAGAGGATAGACAGGGTGGTAAGTACATTTACGGACAAGCCGGTTGTATATGTGGAACTGATCAGTCCGTATTTCGATTTTGAGCCCGAAGATATCAGACCACTTGCCGCCCACGGCACCCTGTATGAAAAGATCCGCATCTCCGACAACTGGGGAAAGCTGACGGTCGACAAGGGAGGATGCCTGGTATCAGCCAACCTGAAATACCTGCGCGTCACGGCCAGGGGATTTGAAGAGGGCCGGAACAGGATTGAAGGCGAAGGATGGCATATGATAATCAATAATGACTGGGAAATCCTCCAGGTCGGTGACAATTATTTTGTGACCAGACTTTCTCCCTGATCACCAAGACCGCGCAGTCTTTCCTCAAGTGATTTTATCTTCTGCTCGGCATCCGATTTCTTTTTCCGTTCAAGATCCAGAACCGGAGAAGGTGCATTCTGAACAAAGCGTTCATTGTTCAGTTTTTTCATTACCGATTCGAGAAAGCCCCTGTGATATCTGAGATCTTCCCTTATCCTGGCAATTTCACCCTCAATATCAATTTTGCCGCCGAGAGGTACATAGAACTCGGTGGTTCCAACCATGAAGGACACGGCATCTTCCTGCCTTGAATCAACCTTTGCCAGATCCGCAAGATTACAGAGCCGGATGATTACCGGAAAAAACTCCTCCCCGGCAAAAGTGCCCGCCGGTCTTGCAAAAAGCATAATCTTCTCCCCGGAGGGAATATTCCTCTCCTTCCTCAGGGACCTGATGGCCGTAACAGTCTCCTTTACCGTTTCAAATCCGGAAATGAGCTCCCGGCTGAATTTTCCCGGTTCAGGCATGCGGCTGACCATGATGCTTTCGCCATCCTTTCTTTCATCAAGAAGCTGCCATATTTCCTCCGAGATAAAGGGCATAAAGGGATGGATCAGCCTGAGCAGGGTGTCGAAAAAAGAAATGCTTGCATCATAGCTGGCCCTGTCCACCGGCTTCCCGTACTCCGGCTTCACTATTTCCAGATACCATCCGGAAAAATCATCCCAGAACAGTTTATATACCGTCATCAGGGCTTCGGATATCCTGAATCTGCGGAAATCCGAATCAATCTGAGCAATTCCTTGCCCTATGGCTTCTCTCATCCATTTCACGGCCAGGGCCGAGGATGCAGGCTGTGCTTCATCAGCACCTACAGTCCAGCTTTTCACCAGGCGGAAAGCATTCCATATCTTGTTGGCAAAATTCCTGCCCTGCTCGGGCAGGGAATCATCATAAAGCAAATCATTTCCTGCCGGGGAGCAAAGAAGCATGCCAACCCTCACACCGTCAGCACCAAACTTCGCAATCAGATCCAAGGGTTCGGGAGAATTGCCGAGCGACTTGGACATTTTCCTCCTTTGCTGGTCACGTACCAGACCAGTGAGATATACATTGTGAAAGGGCTTTTCACCCTGGTATTCAAAACCGGCGATTATCATCCTGGCAACCCAGAAAAAAAGGATCTCCGGTGCGGTAATGAGGTCATTTGTCGGATAGTAATACTTAAGATCAGGATTGTCAGGCTGGTTTATTCCGTCAAAGGATGTTATGGGCCACAACCACGAGGAGAACCATGTATCAAGCACATCTTCATCCTGCCGGAGATCCTGTGCAGTCAGATTCCTGTTCCCGCTTTTTTCCCTGGCCATTTCCAGGGCCTCCTCCTCACTGGGAGCCACCACAAATTCCCCGTCGTTAAAGTACCATGCCGGGATCCTGTGACCCCACCAAAGCTGCCTGCTGATACACCAGTCATGAACATTCTCCATCCAGTGACGGTAAAGATTTTTGAATTTCGAGGGATAAAGCTGGATGTCGCCGCCGGTGACCGCATCAAGGGCCGGACGGGAGATATCCTTCATTTTCAGGAACCACTGAGTGGAAAGCCGGGGTTCAATCACGGCATGGGTACGCTCCGAGCGGCCGATCTTGTTTTTATACGGAAGCACCCTTACCAGGGAATTTCCCTTTTTCAGTTCCGCTTCGGCAAGATCCCTCGCTGCGAACCGGTCTGCACCGACAAACAGTTCCGCATTCTGATTCAGTGTTCCGTCATCATTGAATATATCTATTGACTGAAGCCCGTGCCTGAGGCCAATCTCATAGTCATTTATATCATGGGCAGGAGTGATCTTGAGGCAACCCGTACCGAACTCCATATCCACGTAATCATCAAATATAAAGGGCACCTCACGGTTAACCATGGGTACGATTACCTTCCTTCCCCTGAGATGCCTGTACCTTTCATCAGCAGGATTTGCACAAACGGCAGTGTCACCCAGAATGGTTTCAGGACGGGTGGTTGCAACCGTTACATAATCATTCCAGCCGACAATCTTGTATTTTACATAGTAGAGCAATGAATCTTCCTCGGTAAAATATACCTCCTCATCCGATACGGCAGTCTGTGCCTGCGGATCCCAGTTCACCATCCTCACCCCTCTGTAAACAAGGCCTTTATTGTATAAGTCGACAAAAACCCTGATTACCGATTCATACCTCTCGGCATCCATTGTAAAGAGGGTTCTTTCCCAGTCGCATGAAGCGCCCAGCTTCTTCAGCTGTTCAAGTATAATCCCCCCGTGCTTGTGTGTCCATTCCCAAGCATGTTCCAGAAATTCCTCCCGGCTGAGATCTTTTTTCTCTATCCCCCTGCTCTTAAGCATTGAAACCACTCTGGCCTCGGTAGCAATGGATGCATGATCCGTTCCGGGAACCCAGCATGCATTCCTGCCCTGCATTCTTGCCCTGCGGATCAGAACATCCTGGATAGTATTGTTGAGCATGTGCCCCATATGGAGCACTCCTGTCACATTGGGCGGCGGTATAACTATGGTATACGGTTCCCTTTCATCGGGAACACTTCTGAAAAAACCATGCCTCATCCAGTAACTGTACCATTTGTCCTCAGCCTTTGCAGGTTCATACCTTGAAGGAATATCCATTTGTCCGTCCGATAATAAGTTTATGAATTCAAACTGCAAAAGTAAAAAAATCATCCGATTCATTGACTTTATATTGAAAAGGCTTGACGGATAAATGGAAGCTTTTGGGATTCAGTTCAGGGAGCTGCTGTATGCCTCTGTCAGCTTCCTGAATGTTTCCCTGGCATCACCCAGCAGAAGGATTGCTTTCTCATTCCTGTACAGAGGATTGTCTATTCCGGAATAGCCCGGTTTTTCATCGAGGTTGCATATCAGTATCCGCCTGGCCAGATGAGCCATGAGAATAGGCATTCCCGAGATGGGAGTATTTTTCATGGTGATGGCAGCCGGGTTAACCACATCACATGCACCGACTACTATGACAAGATCGGTATTTTCAAAATCAGGATTAATATCATCTATGTCAACACGCTTGTCAAATGAAAGATTTGCTTCTGCAAGCAATACATCCATATGTCCCGGCATCCTTCCGGCCACAGGATGAATGGCAAATCTGACATTCTTCCCTGATTCCTCCAGCATTGCGGCAAATGCCACCACATCAAACTGGGCCTGGGCAAATGCCATGCCATACCCCGGAATAAATACAATATTCTCTGCATTTCTGCAGGCCTCAATGGCTTCTGCCAGGGGATCGGCATGCCTTACCGGTTCCGGAGCCGGTTCTTCTTCCGTAACAGTCACAGCATCCGTGACTTCCCCCTCGCCGAAGAACACCCGGACCGGATCAGCTGCATCCTTTACCCTGAAGCCGATAAAGACCTGCAGGAGATTTCTGTTCATAGCCCTGCACATCACATGGGTAAGGATAGATCCTGATGCAGCCACGGTAGCCCCGCAGGCTATCAGCAGCCTGTTGTGGATTATCACTCCGCAGAAAGCGGCAGCCAGACCGGCTGTCGCGTTCAGGAATGATATCAGCACAGGCATGTCAGCTCCCCCTATCCGTATCGAAAACACCAGACCGAGCATCACGGATTCGGCAACCAGGACAACCAGGAGAACGTTAAGCAGGGGAGCCTGCGGTGAACCGGTAAAGTATGCGGTGAATATTATCAGAACAATAAGTCCTAGGGTAATCAGGCTGTGCCCGGGCAGTCTTACAGGTGGCCCCTTTAAAATATTTGCAAGCTTTCCGCTGGCAATCATACTTCCGCTGAAGGTAAGAGCGCCTATCGTAAGTCCGAGCAGTCCGGAAATTTTTTCAACCCCGAAACCGGGAAGAACGTTCCTGGTAAGCTCCACAAAGGATACAAGGAATGCCGCAATACCGCCTGCCCCATGCTGAAAAGCCACCATTGCAGGAATCTGGATCATGTTCACCCTCATGGCAACCAGCCAGCCCAGAACCGAACCAATCATCAGGGCAATGATCACAACATGGGGCTGCATGATCCTGTGCCGGGCCATTACCACGACAAGAGCAAGCGCAAGGGCAAAAGCCGCACTCAGATTACCTGTTCGTGCAGCTCCCGGTGTTCTGAACCTTGAAAAACCACTCAGAAATATAAGAATGATTATCAGATCAATCAATAAATCAGTCAGGCTGTTCATCTGCTTCAGCTTAAGTTCCTGTTGTTATTCTTTCCTGCTTTTAAACATCCTGAGCATTCTTTCGGTAATGGTAAATCCGCCGACCACATTGAATGCTGCCAGGGCAATTGCTGCTGCACCAAGCAGTGTTTCCGTCAAATCAGGCTTCACTGCAAAGACAAGAAGGGCTCCAAGTATCGTTACCGCCGAAATGGCATTGGTCATCGACATCAGGGGAGTATGGAGCATATTGGGAACCTTTGAGATGAGCAGGTATCCTATGATTATCGACAGTACAAATACTGCGAGCATTATCAGTAATTCACTCATATTCGTCTTGTTGGGTTTCAGTTGCTTTGGTCCATTGCCTTGAGTGTCCCCTGGTGTACAATCCTTCCTTCATGGGTAACCAGGGAACTCCTGACAATCTCATCTTCGAGATCAGGTCTGAAATCACCTCCCTTAAAGAGGTTTTCAACGTAATAGTACATATTTGTCGCATAGAGCCAGGTTGAATGTATGGCCACCCTGCCCGGGATATTCTGCAGCCCGTCAATGGTCACATTATGCCTTACAATATGCCTGCCTGCTTCTGTAACGGCACAGTTACCCCCCTGATCAATCGACACATCGACTATAACCGATCCGGGTTTCATGGAGGCTATCATTTCATCGGTCACCAGGACCGGTGCAACTTCCCCCGGAACAAGTGCGCTTAGTATCACAACATCGGCATCCGCCATCAGGGGCCTGAGTGCCTCTCTTTCTTTTTCAAGCCATTCGGCCGGCAGGCTTTTTGCATATCCCCCCCTGCCCAGGGCCAGATCGCCCGGAACATCAAAACCGCCTATTGCGGCTCCCAGGCTTGTTGCTTCCTCCCTTGCCTTCTGCCGTATATCCACAGCGCTGATCATGCCTCCGAGCCTTTTTGCCGTGGCTATAGCCTGGAGCCCGACCACACCGGCCCCGACCACAAGGAATCTGGAAGGCCTTACAGGACCTATGGCTGTCCCGATCATCGGAACAAATTTCTGAAGCCTGTTGGCTGCAAGAAGCACTGCCTTGTAACCGGTAACCGTGCTCATTGAAGTCAGGGCATCCATCTTCTGTGCATTCGGAGTCCTGGGAATACCATCCATGGTCAGAGATGTTATTTTTTTATCTCTCAACATCTTAACCAATGAATGATTGGATGGTGTTGCCGGATGAAGAAAGGCGATCAGTATGCTTTCATCCTTCATCATCTCAACTTCATGTTTCCCGGCATTCACATTGTATCTGGGCTCCTTGACCTTAAGAATGATATCTGCCCTGCCGTATAAAGTCTCTGCATCGGCAACAATCTCGGCCCCGGCCGATCTGTAATCTTCATCGCTGTAAAAAATACCTGCGCCGGCGTTTGATTCTAGGATAACCTTAAAACCTAATTTTATAAGCTTCTCTGTTGTCTCCGGAGTTGCTGCAACTCTCTTTTCTTCTTCCATAATTTCTTTTGGAATAGCGATTAACATAACAAACCTCCTTTCATGTTGATTAAACTTTTTTTATATCAGGTCTGCGATCAGGAAAACCTGTAACTAAATGTAACTTAAATATCGTTCATTTTTTAGAAATCCGGAAGAATTTCCGCTAAATAATTTGCATTCCGGCAAATAGGACTAAAAACAGAAAAGCTGATGCACCGTTCCAAATACTGGAAAGTATTAAATGTTTACTGCCTAATATTTTATACCTTTGTATAAAAGGTTCTACACATACATAAACTTCTGAAAACATGCCATTACTCTCACAACGCAGTAAAAATATACCCGCCTCACCGATAAGGAAGCTGATTCCTTATGCCGAGGGAGCCGTTAAAAGGGGAATAAAGGTGTATCATCTCAATATCGGCCAGCCCGATATACACACTCCTGAGGTCGCACTGAATGCCATGCGAAACCTGGACAAGAAAGTATTGGAATACAGTCATTCCGCCGGTTATGAATCCTACCGGCGCAAACTGGCCGGTTTTTACAGGAATGCGGGAATAGATATTTCCTGGGACCAGACACTTATTACAACAGGGGCCTCAGAAGCAATTTCGTTTGCAGTCAATTCATGCCTTGACTACGGAGATGAAATAATAATTCCTGAACCTTTCTATGCAAATTACAATGCTCTCGCTTCCATTGCAGGAGTAAGGATTGTTTCAGTTACTTCAGGGATTGAGGTGGATTTTGCCCTGCCCCCGGTTTCCGAAATAGAAAAAAAGATCAGTGAGAAAACGAGGGCCATCCTGCTCTGCAATCCCAATAACCCTACGGGATATGTCTATTCCGCCGGCGAGCTGGACCAGATAAGGGAGCTGGTAAAAAAATACAACCTCTTCCTTTTTTCCGATGAGGCTTACCGTGAATTCGCCTATGACGGCCAGAAGGTAGTTTCTGCCATGAATCTCAAGGGGATAGAAGAAAATGTAATTCTGATTGATTCTGTATCCAAGCGTTACAGTGAATGCGGAATCCGGATAGGAGTCCTTATCTCGAGGAACAAAGAGGTGATGTCGACAGTCCTCAGATATGGCCAGTCGCGTCTTTCTCCCCCCGGTCTCGGGCAGATAGTCGCAGAAGCTTCAATAGACACACCTCCTGAGTATTTCACGGAAGTCAACAGGGAATACCTGGCCCGCCGGAATTTCATTGTCGATGCCCTGAACAGAATACCGGGCGTGCGTTGCCCGATGCCCAGGGGCGCATTTTATACCATGGCAAGACTTCCGGTTGATGATGCCGACAAATTTGCACAATGGCTGCTGGAAGAATTTGAATACGAAAAGCAGACCGTCATGATTGCACCGGGATCAGGATTCTATTCCACTCCCGGACTGGGCAGGAATGAGGCAAGGATTGCCTATGTGCTGAATATCGGGGATCTCAGGAATGCCGCAATGGTCCTGGAAAAGGCACTGAAGGTTTATCCGGGAAGAACACAGGGAGACGGCAGCAGCAAATGATTCAGGGGATTATTCGTAGATCAGGTATTTTTGCCGGGTCTTCCCGAACTTTTCCAGTCCGTCCTTCCATGTGGCGCGGATCTCTGCCGCACTCATCCCCGACTGAATCTGTTCCCTCAGTGTCGGGCCGGCTGCCAGAACATCAAAGTAATTGTTAAAGAATTTGTCCTTTTCGGGATATTTCGTCCAGGCATCCGTCAGCCAGTCAAGATTGACCATGGGCCGGGGCACAAGTTTTTCCTCCATCGCATTCCTCAGATCAACCCCGTAACACTTCACTCCCAGCAGGGGAGGTCTGACTGATGCGGGAACACTTTCGGGCGTAAAGCTGAACCCTTCATCAGGAAACAGCGGCGACCCGTAAACCTGGAAGGGAAAGGGAGTGCCCCTTCCGAGAGAAATACTTGTTCCCTCGAAGAAACACAGAGAGGGATAAAGATAAACGGCGGTCATGTTCGGAAGGTTGGGCGAAGGCCTTACGGGAAGTTCATACAGGGACTGATGGGTGTAATTTCTGCACCTTATTACTGCGAGCTCACACTGCTGTCCGCCCGGAAGCCATTTTTCACCGTTTATCATCCCCGCATATTCCCCGATGGTCATTCCGTGCATTACCGGGACCGGGTGCATGGCCACAAATGAACGGTAGGCAGTGTCGGCAATATTACCGTCGAAATAAAACCCGTTGGGATTGGGCCGGTCAAAAACAATGCATTTCACATTGTTTTCAGCACAGGCTTCCATTACGTAATGAAGAGTTGATATATAGGTATAAAAGCGCGCTCCCACGTCCTGAATATCATAAATCACCGCATCCAGTCCGGCCATGTCTTCCGGGTCCGGTTTGCGGCGGACCCCGTAGAGGCTCCTGACCGGAATTCCGGTGGCAGCATCTGTTCCGTCGCCTATGTGCGCACCATCCGCCGCGAGCTCCCGGTAACCATGCTCGGGAGCAAAAATCATCCTCACATCAACTCCCCTGCCAAGTAAATATTCAACCAGATGGGTCTCCCCGGCCATAGAAGTCTGATTAGCCACAATTCCCACAGCCAGACCATCCAGCATTTTCATGTATTCCTCCGGTCTCTCCGCTCCGGGCACAGGGCCTTCGTTACCGCTTTTGCATGCGCATGCAGAAGCAACCATCAACAGAAATGTCAGTAAGTATTTCATATGCAAGTAATTTTATTCTGATTCCCATTAATAATCCTGCCTCCTGGCCCGGCAGATCCTGTCCTGCATACCGGGCCCTGTCCATTGCCACAGGTTCCCGGCCTGTTGCCCGGTCCTCCCCTCTGCCGGTAACGGAATCTCTTCCCGCTCCCCCTGAATGGAGGCTGCGCCGGACAACTTCCATACAGACGCCTTAACGGCGCTTAATTTACAATTTTTTCCCTGATGAAATCCCGACCCGCACCGGTTGTGTTAATTTTATTAATTTTGAATTCATTTGACAGATGAATCTACCTTATTTCATAGCAGAACGTCTTATCAGGGGACGCAGGGAGGGCACATCATTTTCAAGGCCCATCAATGTAATTGCAATTGCAGGTATTGCCACGGGCCTGGCGGTCATGATACTTGCAGTGGCCATCCTGACCGGCTTCAAGCAGCAGATAAGGGAAAAGATCATAGGTTTCGGATCCAGCATCCAGATTGTGAACCTTGATTCAAACCTGTCCTTTGAGACTGTACCCATCCGCCAGGGCCAGGAATTCATACCAAAAATCAGAAACCTGCCCGGAATAAAACACGTCCAGGTTTTTGCAACAAAAGCCGGAATCATAAAAACCGGGGACAATATTCAGGGCGTTGTGCTCAAGGGAGTGGGTTCTGATTATGACTGGAGCTATTTTGCCTCCAGCATGGTTGAGGGGGAGGTTTTCCGGGTGAGCGATTCAACACGGACCGACAGGGTCATAATATCAAGAAAAATATCCGATATGCTCCGGCTCAGGACAGGTGATTCGTTTGCCATGCATTTTGTTCAGGACCCGCCAAGAATGAGGAAATTTGTCATCAGCGGCATTTATGAGACCAGCCTTGAGGAGTTTGACAAAATCTATGTCTTCTGCGACATAAACCACATAAAACGTCTTAACGGATGGGATGATGACCAGGTGAGCGGTTTTGAGATCTTCATCAATGATTTCGGAAAACTCGACCAAATGACATCAGCGGTAAGGTCTGCAATCGGTTATCAGCTTCTCCGTGACGAAGAAAAGTTCAATGTGATCAGCATAAGGGAAAAATACCCGCAGATCTTTGACTGGCTCAATTTTCAGGATATCAATGTGATAATAATAATACTGCTGATGCTTACCGTTGCAGGTTTCAATATGGTATCCAACCTGCTGATCCTGATACTTGAGAAAACAAACATGATCGGAATACTGAAGGCGCTGGGTTCTCACGACAAAACCATCAGGGGGGTCTTTCTCTACCAGGCAGCCTACCTGATCGGCAAGGGCCTGTTCTGGGGAAACATCATCGGTATAGGGCTTTCAGTCCTGCAGTTAAAAACCGGCCTGATATCTCTTGATCCCTCCTCGTATTATATCAAAACCGTCCCGGTCAATCTGCAGATGATCCACATAGTTTTTCTCAATGCCGGCACCATGGCCGCCATACTCGTGATGCTCCTGGTGCCGTCAAAGCTGATAAGCAGGATCTCACCCGTGAAAGCGATAAGATACGACTAGAGAAATGAATCAGTTACTGATTCTGAGGGAATTATCCCTGCTGTCCTGATCTGTGTTCATCGTCAGGCGAATGCTGTTTTCCCCGGAAATTATATTCTTGTAATGTTCATATCTTTCCAGGATCTGGGTTACATAGTTGACCGATTCCGTGCCCTTGAAATAGCCGTTCTTTACAACTGCATCCTTGTAATAAACAGGGTCCGACTTTTTCAGCAGCCACACTGCAACATTGTCTTCCCATTTGCGGGGATCCATTCCGTTCTTTTCAGCAAGTTTCATTGCATCGAGGACATGTCCGGGTCCGGCATTATAGGATGCAAGAATAAATTTAAGCCTTTCGTTCTCCTCGGGAATCTTATTCTCGAACATCGTCTTAAGCCAGTTGATATACAATATGCCAGCCCTCATGTTGCTTGCGGGAGATGATTTTACATCTATTCCGAATTTTTCGCCCGTGGGAGGCATCACCTGCATAAGTCCGTAGGCTCCGGCCCATGACTCAACATCCGGATCAAACCTTGACTCCTGGTAAATGAGCGAGGCCAGAAGACGCCAGTCCCATTCGATTTCCCGGCTTGCCCTCTTGATCATATCATCCCACCTGGAGATCTTGCCCGTGCTCAGTGAATAGTAATCGCTCTTCACCATGTAATTGGATCTGCTGTTCCTGAAGTATTTGGCATACATCGCCCGGTACCTCCTCGTCTCCTTATAGGTGGAAAGCCAGTGATTCAATTCGTTAAGCAGATCGGAAGATTCACGCTTTTTCAGACCCCATGCAATATTCTGAGGAAAGCTTACCGGTGTGCTGATATCAATATCAGGATAATAAGTTGAATTAACCATGGCAACATTCTCATCGCTTATGGTATATTCTATTTCCCCGTTTGCCACAAACCTGATCAGCTCTTCTGAATTATAGGGAACTTCAACAATCCCTATGGTGTCGCCTATTTCATTTGAAAGTGCCCTGAGACGGTTAATGTACGCCGAATTCTCCTGAACAAAAACCGTCTTGTTTGCGAGGTCAAGCTGATTCCTCACCAGCTGCCTTTCAAGGGCAGCGGCCGTAAGGGACCTCCAGTTCCGTGGCTTGCGCTGGATAAGAACCTGACGCGTCTGCAGTATCGGTTCAGTGAAAAGTATTTTTTTCTTCCTGGCTGAATTAACTGTCAGCCCAATTGCAATTATGTCAGCTTTCCCGTCCTGCAGAAGATCACAGGCTTTGTCAAGCTGATTTTCAGTAATCAGCTCAAGGTCAAGGCCCAGATAATCTGCAAAGTCATTGAGCAGTTCATAGTGAAAGCCCATCGGTTCACCCTTGTAAACAAAATAATTCGTTGAGTTTATATCCGTTATGGCAATCAGCTTCCCTCTCTGCCTTATAATTTCAAGATCAGAGGAAAGATTGCTGGGATCTGTTTCTGGCGGGTGAATTTTGCCATCTGTACAGGAGATTAATCCCGCTGCCAGTATGGCTGTGATAAAGATTGTTATTTTTCCCAATGATGAAGCATTAGTTCAACAAATATTTTCAGACAAAAACGCGGCAAAGATAATACATTTTTTTAATTATAAAATGTCCATGCAATTCCATACCTTAGCATTCTGTAATTCATTGGATATAAGGGAATCATGAAATAGTCACTCCCGGATAATCCCGAATTGACATGATCCAGCATCACAAAGATCCGTGTACGTTTGAGCTTGAGATTGAGAAAGATATTGACAAAGGGATAGTTTCCGGTTTTTGTTTTTTCCTGCCTGAAAAAGCGTCCCGTGGCAGGCATGTATGAATATGCACGATAGGGAGTATGATAAAGAAGATCTATCCCGAACTGGCTGTTGAGGGAACCGTTTGTCTGCCTGAATCTGAAGAGGTGTTCAATATAACCGGCAGTACGTACCGAGAGGAGGGGAAGGTCAAGAACCGCCGGATTGCTGCTTAGCTGTGTCAGCAAATCGCCGGAGAGGTGCATTTTCCATGCCGTAAGCTCCTTTCCTGCCATGACTGACAAAACAGACAATCCGCCTCCGTGCTGGGATGGAAGTGATTCCGGATTGAAATCCGTATAATTGTCAATGATTGCATAGTTGAATCTCAGATCTGTTTTCGCGGCCGGATAGGAAAAACGGCTTCCTATATCTACTCTGAATTCCTTTTTCATGCCTGCATTCCAGCTGAAGTGATTGCTCCCCCAGCGTTCATACCAGAAAGATGGCTGCCTGTTCATGATACTGCCGTTGATATTCCAGACAGCCGTGCCCTTTTTCCATTCAAAGGATTTTACAAGTTCCCCCTTAAGCCTGAAATCCCCGGCCCTGTATCCGGTCAGGAAAAGTTCCCCGTCAGCTGTCCACATGAACTTCTCTCCGATGTTGTTGTAAAGCCTGCCGGTCAGGACATTGTTCGGCTTCCTCCAGACCAGCGTGTCAGCAGACAAGGTGTCCGGCAGCGGACAGATCTGGCTGTAGCGTATCAGTTCATTCCTTATGCCCGCCCCGCCACCGACACGGAATTTCCTTTTTTCATCAGTGCTGAAGTCAAATCTCAGGGTATTTTTGATAATCCGCTGCGACAGGGAATCATAGGTGAAGGAATTGTTTATATATATTGTATCATAAAAACCCGATTGCGGATATTTGTCGGAATACGTTCTGCCTGAATTGTCAAAAATGAAAATATGGGAAAATATGCCCCTGAGCCCGGAGAAATCCCTGCTGCTGTTCAGCGAATCTGCCGTTCCGGTTTTCCTGCCCACCGTATACCTCTGCACCAGAAGCATATTCTTGTTCTTAAGACCGCTCCTCGCACTGTTCAGGCCGCCCATCCTCACCGGCACATCCCGGGTGTCAAAAAGGTCCAGATCCTCCCTGTCGTTTATTCCGCCGTTCTCATACGACGTTATATTATTGATGCCGGCTGAGAAATAGTATTTGTACACCGGGCCCGTATATGACGAAAAGAACGTAAAGTTCTTGTCAACTGCCTTCTGGTAGCTGTACTGTCCGAGATTGAAAACAATATCATATACCAGTCCGAAATTTAGATATCTGTTTACATTCTGGGAATGGCGCACCCTGAATGTCTGTTCGGACATCTGCCGTGGCCCCCCGTTTGTCCAGACCATCTCGGTGAAGGGAACCTGAGTGTTCATGAACAGGGCCTTTCGCGGAACATACATCACGGGAAGATAATAAGAATACAGGAATTCATCCGGATCAGTTATCCGGTCAAAAAAATTAATCTGGTAAAAAGGAAGTCCGTAATTTCCGAGGGTGGCATTCAGTGGAGAATACCTGTCAGCAATCCTGTAACGGTGAAACAGGGAAAAGACTGTATCAAATGGAATGATTGTCTCTTCCGTGAAGTCGTGGCTGAGATTCCATTGCCTGATCGTTCTGGTTCCGGCAGATTTCTGTGCAGAAAGGCCTGATCCCGTCAGAATCAGTAAAATGAACAATATTTTCAGATTCCTGATCATCTGCGCAAATATAGGAATAATGACAACACCGCAGCTGTGTTAATCAGGCCGGGAATGATGCGGATTCCGTGTCAATCCACATTATCGTTCAGATAGGCATTGTTTTTACTGATTACCGGACCATCATTCTCATCCGAGCTGAGAGTGAATTGTGACAATTCGCTTCCTGACTGCCTGTCAGGGGCCGGCAGCGACATATTTCTTCTTATATAGGCCGGCACATCCTCGAATGCCTCAATGTTCTCCTTCATGGTCCTGCTCGATATTCCCTCCTTCTGCATGATTTTCTGCATGTGCTTGACCTTCTTCAGGCGCAATTCGGGATCTTCCCCGCCTTCATGATCATTATCCCTGTCAGCAGATGATTTTCTGCCCCTTGCAGTTTCAACGCTGAAATCGAGGGTGCCCTGGTAATTTTCCCGAAAATCTGCAATTATGGGTTCATTTTCTTTTCCGTGAACCCTGAATTCCTCCGGAGCTTTTTCCGTTTCTCTTCCCGGATTCAGCGGATAGTCACCGGAACTCAGGACTTCAACCTTTTTTGCCCTCCTGGGCTTCATGGGCTGAATAATATTGTTGGCTTCAAAGCCGGTGGCAATGACTATTATGCTCAGGTTTTCCTTCAGTTCCTCATCTGATGAGAGTCCTCTTATTATCAGTGCATCATCCGATGCAACCGAATATATATAATCTGTAATATCACCCAGTTCATCCATTGTAAGTTCATCCTCGGCCCTTCCCGAGGATATGTTTATCAGAATGCTTTTTGCCCCTGTTATGTCATTTGAATTAAGCAGAGGAGAGGCCAGTGCATTTTCCATTGCTTCTATTGCCCTGTTCTCTCCTGCTGCAATTCCCATACCCATGACAGCGACTCCCGAATTTTTCATTACTGTTTCAACGTCGGCAAAGTCGACATTGATATATCCTGTTACAGTGATTATTTCTGCAATGCCCTTTACGGCCGTGGCCAGAACGTCATCTGCTTTTCCAAATGCAGATGACACGCCGAGGTTTCCGTAAATATCCCTGAGTTTTTCGTTGTTTATCACCAGAAGGGAATCCACATGGTTCTCGAGCTCAGCTATGCCTTCCACAGCATAGTTGATCCTGATCTTTCCCTCTGACTTGAACGGGATGGTAACAACCGCTATGGTAAGCAAACCGGCCTCCCTGCAGGCTTTTGCTATTACCGGTATTGCTCCTGTCCCGGTTCCTCCTCCCATGCCCGTTGTTAGGAAAACCATCCTGGTATTGCCCGAAAGTGCATTCATGACATCAGCAATGTTCTCCTCGGCAGCCTTCCTGCCTTTTTCAGGCTGGCTTCCCGCACCCATGCCCTCGGTAAGCGAAGCACCCAGCTGTATCTTAACCGGTACCGGGCTCTTGTCGAGAGACTGGCGGTCGGTATTGCAGACAATGAAATTAACGTCTTTTATACCCTTCTCAAACATATGATTAACGGCATTGACACCGCCGCCGCCCACTCCCACAACCTTGATTATTGATGATCTTTCAACCGGAAGATCGAAATTTATCAGGTCATCGGAATTTTCACTTAATATCATTTTCTTTTCCACGGCCTTCAATTTTATTACACTTCAGGGTTTATAATCATTGATTTATTGGATTGTCCTCCACTTCAAACATTTTCTGCATCAGCATTTTTATTTTTTCCGTCAGACTGGTTTTCGGCTCTGCAGCAGTGTCTGCCTGATCTTCGCCCGGCACAGATGCAGGCTCAAAGCTGCCTCCGCCCTGTTCCGTAAACTCATGCTGAGGTGCTGCATTGAACGATTTCCTGTAGGTCTCCAGAAAGTCAAAGCCCCTCATTATTAGTCCGACACTCGTTGAATACATGGGCTGGTTTATCTCTTCCCTGCCTGCTCCGCCAAGATGCTCGTTGGGATATCCGACACGGACATCCATCGCTGTCCTGAACTGCATGAGCTGGGGCAGGTGCTTCAGCATGGCGCCGCCGCCGGTTATGACTATTCCGGCAGCAAGCCGGTCAGCATAGCCGGAGTTTTGTATTTCGAAATTGACAAAATCTATTATTTCTTCCATTCTTGACTGGATGATATAGGCAAGACTCTTGAAGGAGATTTCCTTGGGATTCCTTCCGCTTATGCCAGGAATGGCAACGACCTTGTCATCCGGGGCAATATCACCCAGGGCTGATCCGTACTGTATCTTGAGCTGTTCGGCATGCCTATGGAGAATGGCACAGCCTTCCTTTATATCATTGGTAACCACATTCCCGCCCAGGGGAATAACCGCAGTGTGCCTGATTATGTTGTCGTAATAAACAGCCATATCCGTAGTGCCGCCGCCAATATCAACAAGAACAACCCCGGCTTCCTTTTCATCATCAGTGAGAACAGCATCGGATGAAGCAAGAGGTTCAAGGATAAGATCCTTCACACTGAGGTTGGCACGCCTCACGCATTTTTCAATATTCTTTGCTGCCGCCACCTGGCCTATGACAATATGAAAATTGGCTTCAAGCCTCCGCCCGCAAATACCGATGGGACTCTTCAGGCCTGTTTCATTGTCAACAATGAAATTCTGCGGGATGACATGGATTATCTCTTCTCCTATTTCAACATGGATCTTGTGCATATCCTCAATCAGCCTGAAAACCTCCTCTTTTTTTATGTCATCCTCATAGGAGTCACGGGTAATATAACCGCGGCTTTTCATGCTTTTTATATGCTGACCCGCTATCCCCACAAATACTTCGGAGAATTTCACACCCGACCTTTTCTGCACATCCTCCACAGTGGTCTGAATAGCCGTGACCGTCTCTTCAATATTTATCACAACCCCTCTTTTCACCCCCCTTGAGAGAGCCTTGCTCAGCCCGAGTATCTCAATCTTTCCGTTTTCATTTTTCTTGCCGACAATTGAAACAATTTTGGTGGTCCCGATGTCGATTGCTGCAATGTACTGTTCTCTCTTGCTCATAACAATTGTTTTATTTTGCCTGTTGTCTTTTCTTACATACTATCTGATCCCTGAATTCCAGACTGATCACGGAATATTTATCCCATCCCGTTTCCGGGATAACATTTTCATAAAATGCTGCAAGGTTTTTTAGCTTTCCTTCAAAATTTTCAAATGTTCCCAGGTGTATCCGGTGGTTTCCCGCCCTGGGTATAAGATCTATCTTCCCCCGCTTGTCAACGTAGATCTGATCTATCTGTGCCGACCAGAAATCATCTCCGGAAATGTATCTGACAAAATGATATGCATCCTTCAGGATTGTATGTCCCGCATCCAGGATACTGGTACCTTCAAGCATTGCACGGCTTATTGCAATATCCCCGCCGACGATATGCAGCCTCGGGCTCTGAAGGGTCCTTTTCCTGATCAGCACCCCCTCCGCATCAACGAGGAAATCCCCTCCCTCATCGGGAATAACCCGCATGACGGGATTCCGCTGGTATACATCAACATTCAGAATGCCGTCAATGCTCATATATGCTTCTGCCTTCCGCAGTTCTTTCAGTGTGCGAACCCTTCCCTCAATGTCCCACAGCGGCAGGCTGCCCTGAGGACGGCCAAGCAGACTGCCCTCCCTTCCGTTAACCAGGCTGAGAAGCTGTTTCCTTGTGACAAAATCATAATCGGATGAATCGCAGATGACTATGGAAATATCCCTGCAGGGCCTCGATCCGTAGTAGGACGACAACCAGACCGGAGCCGCCAGCATGTAGATCAGGGGAATAATCAGCAATATTTTCATAAGACGCATCATCTGTTCATTATCATCCTTTCATTTCCTTCCTGTTCCTCTGTTGTTTCATTTTTCCGGGTTTTCACCCCGCAGTTTCCTCTCAATCGGATCAACAAGCCTGTCAATGTCGCCCGCACCTATGGTTACAAGGACATCAAGCCTGCCGGGATCAAGCATGTCAACCACATTCTGCGGCTGCAACATTTTTTTGTTTTCCAGTTTCATCCTTTCAAAAATGAGTTCCGAGGAAACTCCTTCAATTGGTTTTTCCCTTGCCGGATAAATCGGAAGAAGTATTGCCTCATCGAGCTCATCAAGAATTTCTGCAAATTCATCCGCATGGTCACGTGTCCTGGAAAACAGATGAGGCTGAAAGATCCCGGTGATCCTTCTTCCCCCGAAATACTCCCTGAGAGATCTGATACAGGCCTTTATTTCCCCGGGATGGTGGGCATAGTCATCAATATAGGTCAGTCCCGGCATGTTAACCCGTATGTCAAACCTCCTCCTGACGCCCTTGAAAAGCGGTACCGATCTGCGGATTTCGGTTTCGCTTACCCCGCATTTAAGCGCTATGGCGATAGCCGCGGTAAGATTTTCTATATTTATTCTGCCGGGAAAGTGGAAACGCAGGTTCTCAATCATTCCTTCAGGCGTGGAAAGGCTGAAGAGATAATAATCCTCCCCTGAAACAACATTGAAATATCTGTAATCCGCGCCGGGATCATTACCGTAGGTAAAAACTGATACATCTTCCGGATGCTTTAGTCTGTCCCTTATCCTGTGGTTCAGCAGAAGAAGCCCTCCCGGCCTGATCTTCCCGCAAAAAACATCATAGGCTTCCGTCATTGTTTTCAGGTCGCCGTAAATGTCAAGATGATCGGCCTCAACAGATGTGATCACTGCCATAAGCGGATCAAGCTGGTGAAATGAACGGTCATATTCATCGGCCTCAATCACGGTGAACCTGCTGTTACCCAGCAGGAGATTGGAATCATAGTTACGTGAGATTCCCCCGAGGAATGCGGAACAGTCAACACGGGACTGCTTCAGCAAATGTGCGGTCATCGTCGAGGTTGTTGTTTTGCCGTGGGTTCCGGCAACAGCAATGGTATCGGTGCTGCGTGAAATGGTTCCCAGCACCTCCGCCCTCTTCCTCAGCCTGAACCCTTTCTCCCTGAAATGGCTGAGCAGGCTGCTCTCCGCCGGTATTGCGGGAGTATAGACCACAAGAATCTCCTTCCCGGGGATTTTTTCCCTGAACAGCTCAGGCAGCGCGGAGGGATCATCCTCAAACACTATTTCACATCCTTTCGCGGCAAGGGAATCGGTAATGCTGCTTTGAGTCCGGTCAAAACCTGCAACAACATATCCCCTGTGCCTGAACCAGAGAGCAAGGGCACTCATCCCTATACCGCCTATACCTACAAAATAAACGCCTTCCATGTTGTTCAGATCATTCATGTCCCTGCCAGTTTCAATACTTCGTTCGCTATTCTTATATCGGAATCCCTTTCCGCCATTTTTCTGATATTTTCCGAAAGTCCTGCTTTCCCGGAAGTGTCAAGAGAAAGCCTGATGACCTCATCAATCAGTTTCTTCTCTGCCTGACTGTCAGCAATAAGAATGGCAGCTCCATTTCCGGAAAGAGCTTCTGCATTTCTGGTCTGATGGTCTTCGGCCACATTCGGCGAAGGAACAAGGATCACCGGCTTGCCCACAAGGCACAGTTCGGAAATGGTTCCTGCACCGGCTCTTGAAACAATTATGTCGGCAGCTGCAAATGCATAGTCCATCCGGTCAATAAAACCATGGATGGCTATGGTTTCCGCAAGTGAATCAGCAGCAAGGCTCTTTACATCCTCATAGTAGTTCATTCCTGTCTGCCACAGCCATTGCAGGCCTGATCCGGCCATTCTGTCCAGGGCCCCGCCGAGGGTTTTATTAATAGTGCCTGCACCGAGGGATCCGCCCAGCACAAGGACAACCTGTTTTTCCCTGCTGAAACCGAAATATTCCAGTGCCTCATTTTTAAGAACCCCGGAATTGTCAAAACTATGACGGACCGGATTTCCTGTTTTGATGATCTTGTCACGGGGGAAATATTTTTCCATGCCGTCATATGCCACGCAGATGGCCGAAGCCCTTTTTGCAAGAAGCCTGTTGGTGACTCCCGCATAACTGTTCTGTTCCTGGATAACTACCGGTATTCCCATTCCTGCCGCTTTCCACATCACCGGACCACTTGCAAAGCCTCCCACGCCAAGGGCGACATCCGGCCGGAACTCCCTGATTATCCTTTTTGCCATGGAAAGGCTCCTGATCAGCCTCAGCAGGACACTGAAATTCCTGAAAGTGATCTGCCTGTAAAATCCCGAAACCGGTAAGGCCCTGATCCTGTAACCGGCTGCCGGTACTTTTTCCATTTCCATCCTGCCTTCAGCGCCTACAAAAAGGATATCCGTCCCGGGCTCAATACGCCTGAGGGCATTGGCAACGGAAATAGCCGGGAAAATATGTCCTCCCGTACCTCCTCCGCTGATGATAATCCTTTTATTTCGCAACTGTTCCATAAATCAGTTCACCTTCATCCTTTTGCTCCTCTTCGGGAAGCTCTTCCTTCCTGAGCCTGGCATTCACCACCCTGCTGACACTCAGTATTACCCCTATCGAAAAGCACATCATGACCACGGATGTCCGTCCCCAGCTGACCAGCGGGAGTGTTTGCCCCGTAACCGGGAAAATATCAACGGCAACCATCATATTGAGCATCGCCTGTGTCACTATCATCACTATAAGTCCGAGAACCAGATAGGCAGGAAATGCGGTCTCGCACTTTTTCACGATTGATATTCCCCTGAAAAGAAGGATCATGTATGCCATGATCAGCGGGATTGCTCCTAACAGCAATCCGTATTCCTCAATTATTATTGCAAAAATGAAATCGGAATTTGACTGCGGCAGCATGTTTCTCTGAATGCTGTGACCGGGTGCCTTGCCAAACAAGCCTCCCGTAGATATGGCAATTTTAGCCTGGTTGATCTGATAATCATCAGCACCGCTGCTCTTTCCCGCAAAAAAGCTTATCATTCTTTCAATCCAGGTAAGAACCCTGTTGTCTTCTTTCAGCAGCCAGAGCACAAGGGCAAAAAATATTACAAAAACCACAGCCATTCCCGCATATGCTATAAGAAACTTTACCGGGACACCGCCAATGAACATTATCAGGATGCAGATTCCAAAGACCATTAATGCCGTGGAAAGGTTCTCGGGCATTATCAGTGCACATATGATCAGTACCGGCACCATCAGGAATTTGGTAACAAGCACAAAATCCTTCAGCTGATTCTGATATCTGGCAAGAGATCTTGCAAGGTAAATGACCAGGGCTACCTTGGCAATATCGGAGGTCTGGATCCTGAAACCGATATAGGGGATCTCAAGCCAGCGTGTCGCTTCATTGATCGTAACGCCAAAGAAGTATGTAAGCACGAGTAGTATTGCCGAAACGATAACGGCAATCCCGGCCAGGGCCGAATATATCCTGTACGGCAGATAATGAACCAGTATTATTATCAGCAGCCCTGCAGTCAGCATCAGGAACTGGCTTCTCAGGAAATATGTGGTATTCCCTCCATGGTTCCTGAAAGCCACATTCACTGAGGAACTGTAAACGGCTAGCAGTGAATAGACCATGAAGACGGCAACAACACCCCATATTGCCCTGTCTCCCTTAAACGTTCTGGAAAGCCATCCCTGAAACATTTCCCTGCAGATTAAAGGTTTCTTACGGCAGCCTTGAACTGACGCCCCCTGTCCTCATAGTTGACAAACAGATCAAAGCTGGCACAGGCAGGCGAGAGCAGAACCGTATCACCCTTTCCTGCCAGATAGTATGAAGACCGGACGGCCTCCTCCATTGATGCAGCTTCAATAATGGTTTTTACCTTGTCTTTGAAAGCATCAATGATTTTTGCATTGTCCTTTCCAAGGCAGACCACCGCTTTTACCTTCTGCTTTACAACCTCAAACAATTCGGAATAGTCGTTTCCCTTGTCTATTCCGCCGGCAATCCATACCACCGGAGTCTCCATGCATTCAAGCGCATACCAGGTGGAATTGACATTGGTGGCCTTGGAGTCATTGATGAAATTTATTCCACTCACCTTAATCACCGGCTCCAGACGGTGCTCCACAGCCTGGAAATCAGTAAGACTCTCCCTGATCACAGGCTTGCGTATATCAAGCACCCTGCCGGCAATAGCTGCAGCCATGGAATTGTAAATGTTATGACGCCCTTTGAGCGCCAGTTCATGAATGGTCATAAGCTTGGTGGTTTTATTCTGGTAATCAATAATTAATTCTTCATGATCAATATATGCTGCCATTTTCTCCGTGTGCCTGTCAGAAAAAGGCAGAAGTGTCATATCATATTTTCTTCTTTCCAGCTCTTTTGTGATCACAGGATCATCTGCCCAGTAAATGAAATAATCCGATTTCGTCTGATTCCTGGTTATCCGGAATTTTGAATCAATATAATTCCTGAAATCATAGCCGTACCTGTCCAGGTGATCAGGAGTAATATTGAGAAGAATGGCTATATCAGCCCTGAAGTCATACATGTCGTCCAGCTGGAAGCTGGAAAGTTCTATAACATAATAATCATAATGCTCCCGTGCCACTGACATTGCAAAGCTGTTTCCCACATTTCCCGTCATGGCAACCTTTTTTCCGGCTTTTTCAAGCATGTGCCGTATAAGATTCGTGACCGTCGTCTTTCCGTTGCTGCCGGTAACACAGATTTTGATGCCCCCAGCATACCTGGCCGCAAATTCGATTTCTGAAATTACGGGTATGCCCGCTGACCTGATCTTTTCAACAAGTGACGAATCTCCCCTGATACCGGGACTTTTTATCACCTCTGCAGCGTTCAGTATCTCTTCCGGGGTATGCCTGCCCTGTTCCCATCTGATGCCATGGCTGTCCAGGATATTGCGGTATTCTTCCTTTATTTCACCATGATCGGAAACGAAGACATCAAAACCCTTTGCAGCAGCCAGGACAGCTGCTCCAGTACCGCTTTCACCCGCACCCAGTATTGCCAGTTTCCTTTTCATCCTGCTATCTTATTTTCAGGGTCACAATGCTTATCACCGCCAGCAGCAGACCCACAATCCAGAAACGTGTAACAATCTTTGGTTCCGGATATCCCTTTTTCTGATAGTGATGATGCAGGGGAGCCATCAGGAAGATCCTCCTGCCTTCCCCGTATTTTCTCCTGGTTCTCTTAAACCAGTACACCTGCAGGACTACCGACAGATTTTCGGCAAAAAAGATCCCGCAGAGAACCGGAATAAGCAGTTCCTTTCTTATTACTATTGCAAAAACAGCTATTATGCCTCCCAGCGCAAGTGATCCGGTATCACCCATGAATACCTGGGCCGGATATGAGTTATACCACAGGAAACCTATGGTTGCACCGATAAATGCACTGGCAAAAATCACCAGTTCCTCGGATCTCGGTATAAACAATATGTTTAGATAGTTGGCATAGATGATATTGCTCGATACATAGGCGAGAATCCCGAGAGCCGTCCCTATGATAGCGGATGTGCCCGTAGCAAGGCCGTCCAGGCCGTCGGTGATATTGGCTCCGTTGGAAACGGCAGTGAGAATGAAAATGATTATGGTGATATAGACAAGCCAGGTCCACGGCTGCCTCTTCTCTTTGCCGATAAATGCCACAAGCCATGCATAGTTGAATTCATTGTTTTTCACAAAGGGAATGGTTGTCTTCGTGGATTTCCTCTCCATGGTTATCTCGCTTCCCGCCGGTACCGGTGCGCCGGCATCCCTCAGTTCCCTTCTCTCACTTGCAGTCAGTTCCGTCAGTCCTACCTTTTCGGCTATCATCACATCATCGCTGAAGCATAATGTCACTCCCACTACCAGGCCAAGGACAATCTGGCCCATTATTTTAAACCTTCCGGCAAGCCCTTCCTTGTTCTTTTTGAAAATCTTTATGTAGTCATCCGTAAAACCTATCAGACCGAGCCATATCGTTGTGATCAGCATCAGAATCACGTAGATGTTGTCAAGTCTGGCAAAAAGAAGGGTGGGAATCACTATGGATGCCAGGATAATAATGCCACCCATCGAAGGGGTTCCCTCCTTCCTGTACTGTTCCTCAAGGCCCAGGTCCCTCACTACCTCCCCGATCTGTCTTTTCTGAAGAAAATTAATGATACTCTTTCCTATCATCATGGATATGATAAGAGATGTTATAACCGCCGCCGCCGAACGGAAGGATATGTAACTGAAGACTCCGGCTCCGGGTACATTTAGTTTGTCTAGATATTTAAACAGATAGTAGAGCATCTTTAATTCCTTATTTGTCTGCAAGTGCCTTCCGCAGTTCCTCCCTGTCGTCGAAATGCTGCCTTACACCATTAATCTCCTGATAGGTTTCGTGTCCCTTGCCGGCAACCAGTATCACATCCTCCGGAGCCGCAAGCATGACGGCTGTTTTGATGGCTTCACGCCTGCCTGCTATTCTCAGGGATCTTTCCTTCATCTCCGGTGTAAGACCTGCCTCCATGTCATCCAGTATTTTTTCCGGGTCCTCGGTTCTGGGATTATCCGAGGTGAGTATCAGTTTTGTGCTGCCTTCCGCTGCTATGGCGGCCATCTTTGGCCTTTTGGTGCGGTCCCGGTCACCTCCCGCCCCCACCACGGTGATAAGGCTTACACTGTTCCTGCGTATCTTGTTCAGCGTGCTGATCACATTCATAAGGGCATCGGGAGTGTGGGCGTAATCAACGATCCCGGTAATACCCCCGGCAGATCTTATCACTTCAAGCCTTCCCGCAACCGGGCCCAGTCTGCTCAGTTCCGTCAGTACCTCCCTCCCGCCGGCTCCCAGAAGAACGGCAGCGGAATATACTGCAAGAAGATTATAGGCATTGTAATCTCCTATAAATCCTGTCCATACCTCTTCTCCCATGATTCTCAGCCCCATGCCCTGAAAGCTTTGTTCAAGTATGCTGCATCTGAAATCAGCCATTCCCCTTAACGAGTATGTATGGCGGGATGCCCTGCAGTTCTGAAGCATCACCATTCCGTTTTTGTCATCGGAATTGACCAGTGCAAAGGCATTTTCCGGAAGCGAATCAAACCAGTCTTTCTTGGCAGCCAGGTATCTGTCAAATGTCTTGTGATAATCAAGATGATCATGCGTGAGATTTGTGAATACCCCTCCTGCAAATTCCAGTCCGGCAATCCGTTTCTGACTTGAGGCATGTGAACTTACCTCCATAAAGGCAAATTCACACCCCTCTGCCACCATTTCACTCAGTACCCTGTTGAGCTGAACGGGATCAGGGGTGGTAAGAGTGGCTTCCAGCTCCCTGCCGGCAACATAGTTGCATATTGTGGACAAAAGCCCGCATCTGTGCCCAAGCATGGAAAACAGTCTGTACAGTAGTGTGGCTGTTGTTGTCTTCCCGTTGGTTCCCGTGATTCCGGTAAGCTTCAGTGAGGAGGAAGGATTGCCGAAGAAATTTGATGAAGCCTGGCCCAGTGCGGCAGCTGAATCTCCCGTCACTATCCAGCTGACATCTTCTGAAGGATCTGACGGAAGATGTTCGCATATGACCGCTCCGGCACCCGATCCGACTGCATCTCCGATAAAGTCATGACCATCGCTCTTCAGTCCCCTTACCGCAACAAAAAGGGAATCCGGATCCGCTTTCCGGGAATCGAACACGATATTGCTGATCATTCTTTCCTTCCGGCCGGAAAAAGACTTTATATCAATACCCTTCAATATTTTTTCAAGTTCTTTCATATCAAAGATTCATTTCAAGTGACACTACCTGTCCTTCAAAATACCTGGTCCCGTGTTCAGGGAATTGTCTCAGCACCCTGCCTCTGCCGCTGAAGCGGACCCTGTAACCGGAATTCTCAAGCAGATGCATTGCATCTCTCAGGCTCATACCCCTCACATCCGGAACCATCCCCCCGGTTATTTCAATCCCCGTGCAGCTGACTGTATCCCCATTCTGCCGGGTTTTTATCCATTCATGCCCGGTGGTCTTTTCCGGCCTGCCACCAAACCTTCCCAGAACACTGTGAATATCATCACGGTATCCGTTACCTGCCTGGGGAACAAGCGCTGCTGTCCTGTTCCCGTCAGATGACCTGTAGTCTCTGTAAAAACTAGTTGCATAAATCCTGTCTGCTATTTCCCTGAATACCGTACCTGCCACCTGATTGCCGTAATAGACTCCGTTTGAGGGGGCATTTACGACAACAATGCAGGAATACAGAGGATCTTCCGCGGGGAAATAACCGACAAAGGAAGCCTGGTAGGAAATACCGGAATCCGATCTGTAGCCTCCGCTCCCTTTCGCAATCTGGGCCGTTCCGGTTTTGCCTGCGATTTTGTAGTCGGTGTTTTTCAGATTCGTTGCCGTACCGTGTTCAACAACCCCTTCCATCATTTTCCTGACTTTTTTTATGGTGGACCTGGATGCAACTGATTTGATTATGACTTCGGGATTATAGTGTTTTATCTCCCTGCCGTTCCTCTCGATTGCGGTTACGAAACGCGGTCTGACCATCTTCCCGTTATTGGCCACTGCATTGTAAAATGTAAGTATCTGCAGGGGTGTCATCCGGACTTCATAGCCGTATGACATCATCGCCAGACTGATTCCTGACCACAGCTTGTCGCCCGGATACCTTATGAGAGGTGTTCCTTCACCCTGTATCCTTATGCCCAGCTTCTGATTGAGTTTCATGGCATAGAGCCTGTCGACGAAATCCCCGGGGCGGTCACCGTACAGATCTGTAATCAGCCTGGCTGTCCCCACATTGGATGATTTCTCGAATACCTCCCTCACGCTTATCATGCCGTATCCGCCTTCCTTGGTATCCCGTATCACCTTATCGTAGAACCTGATGCTTCCCCTTCCCGTGTCCACAATATCACCAGTATCAATTATTCCCTCTTCAAGGGCGGCCATCAGAACCGGCAGCTTGAACGTTGATCCCGGTTCGGTGCTTTCCCCTACTGCATAGTTGTAGCTTTCATGATACCTGCCGTCACTTCCTGCCTCGAGATTGACCATTGCCCTTATATCGCCCGTATTCACTTTCATCACCACGGCACATCCGTGATGTGCATTGTGCTTTCTGAGCTGATTTGCCAGTGCTGTTGCAGCCACATCCTGGAGATCAATATCTATGGTGGTCACCACATCGTTGCCGTCGCGTGAACTGACCGTGCCTGTGCCATCCACCGTAATCCAGTCCCCTCCCGCGAGGCGCTGCATGACTGCCGCTCCGTTCCTGCCGGAAAGTTCCCTGTCAAAGGAACCCTCAATACCAACAGTATTGCCTTTCTCGCCCTGGCTCAGATAGCCTATGGTTCTTGCAGCCAGTTCATTGTTAGGCAGTATTCTCCTGTTTTCAGCCTCAGCTATCAGTCCGCCCCTGTAGCGGCCTTCACGGAAAACCGGAAGTTCCCTCAGGTTTTTAAGTGTTTTATAGTCAACCTTCCTTTTTATAAGAAAATAGCGGTCGCCGCGCCTGCGGGCATTATTTAATGCTGCCTTCCACTCCGGGGCCGTTCTGGTTCCCAGATGCCTTGCCAGACCGGCAGAAAGGCCATTGATGCCGGCTGCCCAGGTCTCCTCCGGCATTCCGCTGCTACGCGTATCCATGTAGATGGTATAATAGGGAACCGAGGTGGCCAGCTGCCTTCCGTCACAGGCAAGAATATCCCCCCTGTCAGCAACAAGCTCGGTCCTTTTGAAAACATATTTTTCACTCATGGCCGACCATTTGCCATACTCAACCGTCTGAAGTATCACAATGCGTATTAGAATGGCCAGGGCAACAATTGCCAGTGCAAAATATAAAATGCCGCCACGGAATACTATGTCATCTCTGAGAGCCATAATCGCTAATTGTCAACTATCAGTTTAAATGCCGGTGTCTTCAGTTCTTCCAGGTCAAGCCCCCTTTCCCTTACCATCCGGTAAACCTCGGATTGCCGGCTGATGAACATCAGTTCAGCTGAAGTGGAAAGAGACTGGGCTCTCAGTTCTCTTACTTCTGTCCGCAGGCCCTGCATGTCGCGTGTGATCCTTTCTGCATGAAACCTGTTTGCTATATACACTGCTCCGAGCAGAGTCAGCAGCATGACATACCAGATATTTTCCAGGATTATCCTTGACGGGATTCCTCCGCTTATAAGCTCCTTCAGGAAACTGCCGGTGCTTATCTTTCTGCTTTTATCCTTTCCTTCCCCTTCCATAAATCAAATCTTCTCGGCAATGCGAAGTCTTGCACTCCGGACCCTGCTGTTCGCGGCAATCTCATCCTTATCCGGGGTAATTCCCCTTCTGGTCAGCACCCTGAAGGGAGCCGGCTCGGGATTGCCGTAAAAATCCTTCTTCCCGTAGCCTTCAAAATTGCCTGAACGCATGAAATTTTTTACCAGCCTGTCTTCCAGGGAATGATATGTTATAACCACAAGTCTTCCCTGGCTTTTAAGCATCTCCCGGGCCTGGAGAAGCATTTCCCTGAGATTCTCCATCTCGTGGTTGACTGCTATTCTCAAAGCCTGAAACACTTTCGCGTAAAACTTGTGCTTCTGCCCGGGCGGGGCCAGAAAGTCAAGCACATTAAGCAGATCTCCGGTCCGAACCAGGGCTTTCTCTTTCCTTGCCTTCACAATTTCCCTTGCTATAATCCTCGAATTTTTCAGCTCCCCGTAATCAAAAAACATATCAGCCAGGTCAGCTTCATCCGATGTTCTGATAAGGTCAGCCGCCGTCCGGCTTCCTTCCCTGTTCATCCTCATATCAAGAGGCGCATCAAACCTGAAGGAAAATCCCCGTTCAGCCTCGTCAAACTGGTGAAAGGACACCCCCAGATCAGCAATCAGACCGTCTATGGCTTCTATCCCCAGGAACCTGAGATTGTTCCTCAGGAATCTGAAATTCTGGTTAAGGAATGTAAAGCGCCTGTCGGACGGAAGATTGGCAACGGCATCATCATCCTGGTCGAATGCAATGAGCCTCCCCTTGTCAAGCCGCCTGAGAATCTCCCTGGAATGCCCCCCGCCCCCGAAAGTGACATCCACATAAATACCGCCGGAACGGATATTAAGCCCTTCAATACTCTGTTCCGGCATTGCAGGTATATGATAGACCTTCATCACTCTTCATTACTGTTACCACCCAATATGTCCTCGGCAAGACTTGCAAGTTCCTCTCCGGAAATATCAGTCTTGTGATAATTCTCTGCAGCCCATATCTCTATTCTGCCTTCCTGACCTGCCAGGACAACATCCCTTCCGGCATCAATCAGATCAAGCAGGCGCCTCGGAACAAGGAAGCGGCTGTTGCTGTCAAGTTCGAGTTCAGCCATGCCCTTGAAAAAATTACGTAGGAAACTGCTGTGTGCCCGATTATAGGGATTGACTTTCTTCCTTATCTTTTCCAGCTGTTTGTTCCAGTCATCCAGCGAATAAAGTACAAGACAGTTGTCAAAAATATCCTTGCGGACAATAAAATGATCCCTGGCATCAGAAGGCATCTGCTTTTTAAACGCCGCAGGAAGTGTTATCCTCCCCTTGGCATCTACCTTACAAAAATTTTCACCGATAAAGGTGGCCATGACTTACTATAATCTCAATCCGGATGCTAAAATAAAGAAAATTTCTCCACTTTGTCCCACTTTGTCCCACTTTTTTAACGGGCTTTGTTGATAACTTTTCCCAAAACGGTTGATTGCGGCCGCAAATGAGGCTCTCTTTAATCACAAAAAGTTATTGACAACACGGGCTCTCAGCTGTAAAAAATTGTATTTTTACATGATCACTACCCGGAATCACTATCACTATGAACGAATCAAATGAAACAGGGCCTGTCCTGCAGATAGACGTGAAAAAGGTTCTGGCATCGAAAAATCCTTCACTGGCAAGAATCCTGCCTTCCTTTCTGATCAGATACCTTAAAAATATCATTCACCAGGATGAGATTAACAGTTTCCTCCTCAGGTACGGTCATCTCAGGGATGCAGAATTCGTATCGGCCATACTTGAAAGCATGGGCACGGGATACAGGGTTTACGGCCATGAAAACATTCCCCGCTCAGGCAGATATATATTTGTTTCCAATCATCCCCTGGGAGGGCTTGACGGACTCGTTTTCATGAATGAGCTTTCGAAATACTACAGCGGCATAAAATTTCCCGTAAATGATCTTCTGCTTAATCTTACAAATCTTTCCGGCATTTTCCTGCCGGTCAACAAGCATGGCACACAGGCCAGGGATGCGATAAAAAAGCTTGAGGAGGCCTATGCATCCGACTCTCAGATGCTGTATTTTCCTGCAGGACTATGTTCCAGGAAGAAGCACGGAAAAATAACAGATCTTAAATGGCATAAAAGTTTTATTTCAAAAGCAATACAGCATAAAAGAGATATTGTTCCGGCATTTTTCTCCGGCAGGAACTCGGATTTTTTCTACAACCTTGCCAATATCAGGACATTCCTGGGCATCAGGGCAAATATTGAAATGCTATATCTTCCTGATGAGATGTTCAGACAGAAGGGCAGGGATCTGGCACTTGTTTTCGGCAGGACGATCCCATGGCAGACATTTGATGCTTCAAAAACCCAGGAAGAATGGGCCGGATGGGTAAAATCAAAGTCATATGAGCTGAAATCAATGATTTCCGGAGAGAAACCGGATAAATAATTTCTAAATTGCACCCTTTTTACACCCTATCCCGAATCAATACAACACAAAATGGAAGCAATTGTTGAAAGACAGCCACTGGATCAGATAATTGCAGAACTTACAAAGGAAAGGTTCCTCCGGAAAACCAATAATGCAAATAATGAGGTTTACATTTTTGACTATAATGAATCACCCGTTTTGATGCACGAAGTGGGCCGGGTCAGGGAACTCACCTTCCGCCATGCGGGGGGCGGCACAGGCAATTCAATCGATATTGACAAATACGATACGGCAGCGGAGGATCCCCAGAAACAGCTTATTGTATGGGATCCGGAACACAGGAAAGTAATCGGGGGCTACAGGTTTTATTTTCCTCCCAAAGGCTGTGTGAAATGTGATATTACAAAACTCGCCTCATCAGAATATTTTAACTTTTCCAGGAAATTCCTTACAAGGTTCTATCCCTATGTTATGGAACTCGGACGATCATTCGTCCATCCCGAGTATCAGTCAGCGGCAAGGGGAAGAAAAAGCCTGTTTGCACTGGATAACCTGTGGGACGGCCTGGGTGCACTGATAATTGAGAACAATCATATTAAATATCTCTTCGGAAAGGTGACAATGTATCCCCACTTTAATCAGAATGCAAGGAATATGATTCTATACTTCCTGAAAAAGCATTTCAGGGATCCCGACAGGCTTGTGACCCCGATTATGCCGGCAGAGATAGATATTGACATGGAAAAGATGAAGAAACTGTTCACCCGCCGGCGGTACAGGGATGACTACAAGATACTTTCAGCCGAAGTAAGGAAACTGGGGGAAACCATTCCCCCGCTCATAAATGCCTACATGAACCTGTCTCCCACAATGCGGACATTCGGCACATTCATCAACCATTCCTTCGGGGAAGTTGAGGAAACAGGCATAATGATAACCCTCAGGGATATTTACGTTGAGAAAATAAACAGACACCTGGCTTCCTATAAGAAGGACTTTATGATTACATGGTTTTCGCCTGACTCCCAGTAGTTTTCTGCTGTTTTCGTTTCATGTTACCCTCACTGCCTGCTCAGGCCCGGGTAATTGATAACTGCCGGAACATGGTAGGCATTCGGAAACACCCGCCTTATTGCAATCAGATCCTTGTATAATTCGGTTTTTGTCCTGTAATCACCCACCCTCACCATGAAATAACCCGGCTCCTGATACTGAACATAGGAAACAATATCGGGGAATTTGTTGATGAATTCAGCTCTGGCCCGTGCCGACTCTTCCCTGGCATTTCTCACCGAACTGTAATAAATCTGTATTCTGAAACCCTGGATCCCGGGTGAGCCCTCCATGGTTTTCAGCTTGCTGTTTGCCATAATCGACCTGCTGATAAGCGTATCTATCCCCCTGTCCTGAACAATGGTAAGCCTTCCGGAATTTTTTTCATCGGATCGCTTCATGAGGTCTATGGTCCGGATAAAGCCCTGGGCCATGGTGCCGGCTGCTGAAAACGAAAAGAGCATTAGAAATATCAAGGCCTTTCTTGCCATCCGCTTCAATTTTTTGGACAAATGTACAATATTAGTGCTGATTTTTATTCCAGTGCCTCCGCAAGTTCGTCAGTCATTTCCAGATTATGATACACATTCTGGACATCATCATCATCTTCAAGGGTCTCAATGAATTTCAGCACTTTCTTCGCCGTTTCAACATCCAGCGTTTTCGTATCATTCGGGATTCTTTTCAATCCGGCTTCAATAGCCTCTATTTCCATTTCTCCCAGTTTTTTGCTGACATTTCCGAAATCTTCCTTGGCACAGGTGATTGTTATGGTTTCTTCTTCAATCTCAAATTCTTCCGAACCGGCATCTATCATTTCCAGTTCCAGTTCCTCAAGGGACAGGCCTTCATTGCGGATGGTAAAAATACCCTTCGTGTCAAAAAGATAGCTGAGCGACCCGTTTGTACCCAGACTGCCGCCGTACTTGTTGAACACCGACCTGACCGATGCCACCGTCCTGTTGTTGTTATCGGTGAGGCATTCGACAAATACGGCAATACCATTCGGTGCATAGCCCTCAAAAGTAGTTTCCGCATAATGCTCGGCATCAGAACCAACAGCTTTCTTTATGGCTCTTTCAATATTGTCCTTCGGCATATTGACACCCTTGGCATTCTGTATCGCCAGTCTCAGCCTGGAATTTGAATCAGGATCACCGCCGCCATCCCTTGCAGCAATAATTATTTCCTTGATGATCTTGGTAAAAACCTTTCCTCTCCGGGCATCTGCTGCCCCTTTCTTTCTTTTAATTGTTGACCATTTACTGTGACCTGACATACAATAGGTTTTATGATTTTAGCGTATACAAAATTAATTAAATCTTTAATACTTCATCCAGGTTATGTACTTTTGTAGTCCGAAAAAAAGCGGCTCCCGGCAGGGGAATATTCCGCGACGCTCCGGCGGTAAGCCCGGGGTGCCGGATAAAAACAGTACAATATGGAAAAAAAACTATATATAGAAACCTATGGCTGCCAGATGAACATTGCCGACAGCGATGTCATTGCTTCAGTTCTTTCCGGAACAGGGCACCGGCTCGTCAAGGATCCGGGCGAAGCAGGACTGATACTTATCAATACCTGTTCTGTCAGGGAGAATGCCGAACAGCGTGTCCTGAACAGGCTGAAGCAGCTCAGGCATCTTAAAAAGAAGAATCCCGGGCTGATTGTGGGTCTGGCGGGGTGCATGGCGGAACGCCTCAGGGAAAAGCTGTTTGATACTGAGGATCTCATTGATATTGTCGCCGGTCCCGACAGCTACCGTGATCTTCCCTCACTTGTAGCAGAGGCGGCTTCTGGCAAAAAAGCCATGAATGTACAGCTTTCACGCTGCGAAACTTATTCCGACATATTGCCTCATTCAGGCCATGACGGCATTTCGGCATTCATATCCATAACCAGGGGATGCAACAATATGTGTTCATACTGCATTGTCCCCTATGTAAGAGGGGCGGAACGCAGCAGGAACCCTGAATCAATACTCGGGGAGGCAAGGATGCATTTTGAATCAGGCTTCAGGGAAGTCACACTGCTCGGGCAGAATGTGGATTCCTACAAATGGGTCTCAGGCAATGAAACCATTGAATTTCATGCCCTGATTGCCGCAGTGGCCGGCATTGATCCCCGGCTCAGGGTAAGATTCACAACTTCACACCCGAAAGACCTCTCCGAAGAGCTGCTGAAAACCATGGCGGAACAAAACAACATCTGCAAACACATACACCTGCCCGTTCAGAGCGGAAGCAGCCGGATACTCAGACTGATGAACCGTGAATACACCCGTGAGGACTACATGTCACGGATAGAGGCCATAAGGAGGATTATACCGGAATGTTCTGTTTCAACAGATATCATTTCAGGATTCTGTACAGAAACAGACGAGGATCACCGTGAAACCCTTTCCCTGATGGAATGGGCGGGATTCGACTTTGCATTCATGTTCCGATACAGTGAAAGACCGGGAACAAGGGCCGCGAGAAAGCTCAGGGACGATGTTCCCGAAGAGGTAAAAACAAAAAGGCTGAACGAAATAATCTCTTTGCAAAATTCCCTGTCCCTGAGGTCAAAGAAAAATGATCTGGGTAAAATCCATGAAGTGCTTGTTGAGGGCTATTCGAAAAGATCGAAGGAGGATCTCACGGGGAGAACCTCGCAAAACAAGGTTGTGGTATTTCCCGGCGACTACAGGAAAAGAGGGGATTATGTAAATGTCCTCATTGAAAAATACACCTCGGCAACCCTTAAGGGCAGGATCATTTAAGGAGGCATTTTGAGGATATGTAATGATTTTGAATTAACTTGCAGTAATTACCCGTCACCGGATTCGCCTGCATAATTAGGCAAGAAATGCGGCTGCCGGCAAGGGTAAATAAATCAGAAATATGTAATATACCACACATGAAGACATTAATAAACAGGGTTACGGCCTGCAGGCTGATATTGACCGCTTTGTTGTCAATGTTCATCATACAGGGTCTGGCCGGACAAAAAAAAGCTAAAAAATTCTTTGTCAGCGGTGTTGTTACCGATGCCAGGGGAATTCCTGCCGAAGGTGCAATAATATTTGTTGACAATAAGTCCACTGACAGGGTAAGCGACAAAAACGGATTTTTCCGGGTTAAGGTAAAGCCTGATGCAGGGATTATATCGGCCTTGCATACCATGGCCGGTCTGGGTGAGGCAGTGATTGACGGTGAGAATGTTCTCTCAATAAAGCTTAACGGCGCCGTAGGATTTCCTCTGCCGGAGACTCAGACGCGTTCCGATGAGCAGATAGATATCGGCTATGGAACGGTGGACAGGAAAAAGCTTATCACACCCGTCACGAGTGTAAATGACGTGAGTTCCAAATATGCTTCCTACAACAATATCTATGATGTATTAAAGGGTACTGTGCCCGGCGTTCAGGTCAAGGACAGAAAGATAATCATCGGCGGACCTTCTTCCTTCAATCTGAGTACCGAGCCACTGTTCATAGTTGACGGGATGGAGGTTCCTTCAATTGATGAAATACAGCCTGTAATGGTGGAATCCATAGAGGTGCTGAAGGGCCCGTCCGCATCAATATACGGGGTAAAGGGAGCCAACGGAGTTATTCTGATCAGACTGATAGGTACAAAAAAACCAGGGAAATAGCCTTATTCCTGCCCCTGTTTCCGCCCGGAGGGTTTCAGCATCAGTTCCTGAAGCTGTTTTTCCGACACGGGAGCCGGTGTGTCAAGCATCACATCCCTTCCCGAATTATTCTTCGGAAAAGCAATGAAATCACGGATTGAGTCCTGTCCGCCGAACAGGGCAACCAGCCTGTCAAACCCGAATGCTATTCCGCCGTGAGGCGGAGCACCGTAACGGAAAGCATTCATAATGAAACCAAACTGCTCTGCCGCTTCTTTTTCCGTAAAACCAAGTGTTTTAAACATCAGTTTCTGAAGGGAGGCATCATGTATTCTCACAGATCCACCGCCAGTCTCAATCCCGTTTATAACCAGGTCATATGCATCGGCCCTTACCGCCCCCGGATCCGTTTCCATCAGCTGAATATCCCCGGGTCTGGGAGAAGTGAAGGGATGATGCATTGCATAAAAACGCGTTTCCTCCTCATTCCATTCAAATAATGGAAAATCAACAACCCACAGTGGTTTGTATTCATCTCTCTTCCTCAGATTCAGCCTGTTCCCCATTTCAAGCCTGAGTCCGGACAATGCCGGAAGTATCTTTTCCCGGTCACCGAAAAGCACCAATACCAGATCTCCCCTGCCTGATTGCAGTTTCTCCACCCATAACATGAGATCTTCAGCGGAATAGAACTTGTCAACGGATGACCTGAGTGTGCCGTCCGCTTCGTATTTCAGCCATACCATTCCCTTTGCCCCGCTTTGCTGCCTTGTTACGAATCCCGTCAGTTCATCCAGCTGTTTCCTGGAAAAGCCGGAACATCCGGGAACACTTATAGCACCAATATATCCGGAATTATCAAATAGTGAAAAACCGCGTCCCTTCACTATTCCGGTCAGATCTCTGATTTCCATTCCGAAACGCAGATCAGGCTTGTCGGTGCCATATGACTCCATTGCCTCATCATATGTGAGCCTTATGAAGGGTTCACTGAATTCAATACCCTTCACGCTTTTGAACAGATGACGTACAAGTCCCTCAAAAGTATCCAGGATATCATCCCTGGTCACAAATGACATTTCACAGTCTATCTGGGTGAATTCCGGCTGACGGTCGGCTCTCAGGTCCTCATCCCGGAAACAGCGGACAATCTGGAAATAACGGTCAAATCCTGAAACCATCAGCAGCTGCTTCAGAGTCTGGGGCGACTGGGGAAGTGCATAGAAACTGCCCGGCTGCAAACGGCTCGGAACAATGAAATCACGGGCCCCCTCAGGAGTCGATTTGATGAGAAAGGGTGTTTCAATTTCAATAAACCCTGCTGAGTCCATATAGTTACGCACCTCTCTTGCCATCCTGTGTCGCAGTATCATATTATCGCGGACGGAAGGCCTGCGGAGATCCAGATAACGGTACTTCATCCTCAGTTCATCCCCTCCATCGGTATCCTCTTCAATTGTGAACGGAGGAAGTTCACTCGGATTCAGCACAACAAACCGGGCAGCCTCAATCTCTATCTCCCCGGTAGGTATCCTCAGGTTTTTATTGCTCCTTTCCCGGACATTTCCCGTAACCTGAATCACAAATTCCCTCCCGAGCTTCCTGGCCTGCTCACATAAGCCGGGATTGGTCTCCATGTTGAAAACAAGCTGGGTTATCCCATAACGGTCGCGGAGATCAATAAATGTCATTCCGCCAAGATCCCTCGAAGTCTGGATCCATCCGCACAAAGTAACCTCTTTCCCGGCATCCCCGGTCCGGAGCTCTCCGCATGTGTGTGTCCGGTACATATTCACCCCTTTTAAAAAATCTCAGCAAAAATAAGAAAATTTGAGCATTGACTGAATTTTGATAATTTTATTGATTATATCAGATATACCGGAATTGTCAGACTTTGGGATTATAGGACAAATGAAAGCAAATACACATGAATATTTCATGAAGGCTGCACTGGAGGAGGCCCGGAAAGCCTTTGAGAAGGACGAAGTGCCCGTGGGAGCCGTGGTTGTATGCAATGGAATCATTATAGCCCGTGCACATAATCTTATTGAAACACTCCGCGATCCTACAGCCCATGCGGAGATGCAGGCAATAACAGCAGCCGCCGGCTGGCTGGGCGGAAAATACCTCACAGACTGCACCGTATATGTAAGCATTGAGCCATGTGCCATGTGTGCCGCCGCACTGGGCTGGAGCCATGCGGGCAGACTGGTTTACGGGGCTCCGGATGAAAAAAAGGGGTATACACTGATATCAGACAGGTTGCTTCATCCCAAAACAAAGGTGACAGGCGGAATACTTGAAGAGGAATGCCGGGAAATTATGCTGAGGTTCTTTAAGAAAAAAAGATTAAGTTTATAAAAAATTAGTGCGGAATGACATTCGACAATACGAAACAGATCATCAGTATCCGTTTAAAACTTTTCTTCGCTACGGTCCTGATCCTGATATATCTTGCCCTTGTTTACATAGGGAAAATCATAAGGTTTCCCGTTCTGGGACTAAGCGATTCTGCCTGGACAATCATTCTTGTTTCATGTTACCTGATCATATTCTTCACTCCGTTTATACTTAACTATCAGTTTATTTACTACTCCGATGACGATGAAAACATTGTCCTCAGATATTTCAACGCGGGAATGGGAGGTGGTAAAAAGAACTCAATCCGGATACACAAAAACACTTTCGCGGGATATAAAACCGAATCCGGACTTTTTGGCCTTAAACAAAGCATAATACTCTATCAGAAAATCAGCCAGGGAACGGCCAAATACCCGCCGGTCCACCTCAGTGCACTGAACCGTGAACAGAAAAACAGATTATTCAGTGCTCTTGATTTACTTCTTCCCAAATCCTGATAAGACGGCTCAGGATTTTTTTTAATTTTGCCGGCTTCAGGCTTTATCGCCGGGAAAATAAATGAAGGAACAAAACCATAAACTAATTAAACAACCATTGCAATGAACGTTGATAAAATTATGAATGACCTCGAAAAGAAACATCCGGGCGAGGTTGAATATCTTCAGGCTGTAAGAGAGGTGCTTGAATCCATAGTGGATATTTACAATGAAAATCCACAGTTCCGGTCAGCCAATATCATTGAACGGCTTATTGAACCCGACCGTGTGCTTATTTTCAAGGTACCATGGACCGATGATGAGGGAAACGTAAGAGTGAATCTTGGATACAGGATACAGTTTAACTGTGCGATAGGACCCTATAAGGGAGGCCTCCGCTTCCATCAGAGCGTGAATCAGTCGATTCTTAAATTTCTCGGATTTGAACAGATTTTCAAGAATGCCCTGACTTCCCTTCCCCTTGGCGCCGGCAAAGGAGGCTCCGACTTCAGTCCGAAGGGAAAGTCAAATGCGGAAGTGATGAGATTCTGCCAGTCATTCATGCTGGAACTATGGAAATATATCGGTCCTGAAACGGATGTGCCTGCAGGAGACATAGGCGTAAGCGGACGGGAAATAGGTTATCTGTACGGAATGTACAAGAGACTCAAGGGAGCCCATACCGGTGTACTTACAGGCAAGGGACTGAACTGGGGAGGTTCCCTGATAAGACCCGAAGCAACAGGATTCGGTGCCATCTATTTTGTTCAGGAAATGCTGGCAATCAGGAAAGAAACCATTGAAGGCAAAGTAATTTCCATTTCCGGTTTTGGAAACGTGGCCTGGGGTGTCGCCCTCAAGGCAACACAGCTGGGAGCCAAAGTTGTCACCATCTCCGGTCCCGACGGCTATATCTATGACCCACAGGGGGTCTCGGGCAGGAAAATCGAATACATGCTTGAACTCCGTGCATCAAACCAGGATATAGTCAGTCCGTATGCAGAAATGTTCGATGGCGTTGAATTCCATCCGGGCAAAAAACCCTGGGAAGTAAAGGTTGACATTGCCCTTCCGTGTGCAACCCAGAATGAACTGAACGCTGAGGATGCGAAAAAACTTGTCGGAAACGGTGTGATGATGGTTGCAGAAGTATCAAACATGGGCTGTACTCCCGAAGCAATCGAAGTATTCTATGACAATGACGTCATCTTTGCTCCCGGCAAGGCAGTCAATGCAGGCGGGGTTGCCACTTCCGGACTGGAAATGGCACAGAATGCAATGAAAATGAGATGGACCCGGCAGGAAGTGGATCAAAGGCTGCATGAAATAATGCACAACATCCATGAACAATGCCTTAAGTACGGCACACAACCCGACGGATTCATTGATTACGTAAAAGGTGCCAATATCTCAGGATTTCTGACAGTGGCAAACTCCATGCTGGATATGGGTATTGTCTAAACTCCTGCCGCTTATGCCATGCCTAAAAATCTGTCTCTTAAACACAAAATTGCCCTTGGTATCATTCCGCGCATAGGAGATATTAACGCCCGGAAGCTTGTTTCACACCTGGGGAGCGTGGAGGCAGTATTCAGCGAGTCATACAGAAACCTCATAAGAATTCCCGGAATCGGCAGTGAGCTTGCCAAATGCATAACGGAACGCTCATATCTGGAAAAGGCTGAACAGGAAGCACTGTATGTCACAAGAAACAATATCAGAACATATTTCTACCTCGATGATGATTATCCCTCACGCCTCCGCCAGTGTGAGGATTCACCGGTAATGTTTTTCCTGAAAGGCAGCTGTGACCCAGATGCACCCAGAATCCTGAGTGTTGTCGGAACCAGGAATTCAACCTCACGCGGCAGGGAAATCTGCGAAAAAATCATCGGGGACCTGGCTGCAGATTTCCCCGGCCTGACAATAGTGAGCGGCCTTGCCTATGGTATTGATATTACATCCCATAAGGCGGCACTTGCCAATAATCTTCCGACAATAGCAGTGCTCGGGCACGGTCTGAACACAATATACCCTTCCGTTCACAGGCCGCTGGCCGGTAAAATTGCAGAAAACGGAGGACTCCTCACTGATTTCTTGTCGGATACCCTTCCGGAAAGAAACAATTTCATAAAAAGAAACAGGATAATTGCAGGTATTTCCGATGCCACCCTGATCATTGAATCGGGGAAAAAGGGAGGGGCACTCATAACTGCGGATATAGCAGGATCCTATAACAGGGATGTTCTTGCAGTGCCGGGACGGCCCGGAGATATCTGGTCCGCAGGCTGCAACAGCCTTATCAAATACAACAGGGCCGCACTCGTTGAATCAGCCGGGGATGTTAAATATTTTCTCAACTGGCAGCCTGAAAAAACCGGGGATCCTCAGCAGAAGAAGCTTTTCCCGGAACTCGGTGAAACGGAAAAATCCATTTACGATCTTCTGTCAGCCGGGTCGGAAATGACGATCGATTCAATATGCCGGTCACTGGATCTTCCTGTTTTCAAACTGTCCGCCATACTTCTGCAGTTGGAACTGAAAGGACTGATAAAAAACTGCCCCGGTAATATCTACCGTATTGCATTGTGATTTTTCCAGGGCTCTGCCGGGGAAAACCGGGAATGACATGATCATACCAGAAATTGCCTGATGAAACTCATTGATACACATACACATTTATATCTTCCGGCTTTCAGGAACGACAGGGATGAAATGATCGGCAGGTCAGCAGGCAGGGGCGTTGTCAGGCTGCTTATGCCAAATATTGACATTCATTCAGTGGAACCGATGCTTAAGGCAGCTGAGGAATACCGGGGAATATGCCTGCCTATGATGGGACTTCATCCGACATCAGTCGGGGATGACTATACAGATCAGCTTGACCGGATGGAAAAAATCCTGCCACAACACGCATTTATTGCAGTCGGCGAAATAGGTATTGACCTTTACTGGGATAAAAGCCGGTTTGCCGAACAGGTGGCGGCATTCAGAAGGCAGCTGGACCTTGCGGTAAAAAGCGGTCTTCCCGTGGTTGTCCATTCCCGGAACTCCATTGATGAAGTATTGTCTGTTATGGAGGAATACACCGCATCAGGCCTCAGGGGGGTGCTGCATGCTTTCTCTGCCGGCCTCAGTTATGCGGAAAAAGCCGTGAGTATGGGCCTTTTTCTTGGTATCGGCGGTCCGTTGACCTATAAGAACTCCAGGCTCGGGGATATTTGCAGGGAGATCGGACCCCGGCATATCATACTTGAAACTGATTCTCCCTATCTGGCCCCTGTACCCTACCGGGGTAAACGGAATGAGAGCTCCTATATTCCGATTATAAACAAAAAACTTGCAGAGGTCCTCGGAATGAGTGAGGAAGAGACCGCTTCAATCACATTTGAGAATTCATGCAGACTTTTTAACCTGTTACCCTATGACTGACCGGAAAAACGAGACTTCAGTCCTGATAATCTATACCGGGGGAACCATCGGCATGGTCCATGATCCGGAGACAGGTTCACTGATTCCCATCGATTTCAAGCATATAACCGATCATGTGCCGGTAATCGGCAACTACGGATTCGAGCTGCACTCTGTTTCCTTTGACCCGGTAAAGGATTCATCAAATATCGATCCGGATATCTGGATCAGGCTGGCCGGCATCATTGAGGAAAACTATGACCGCTTCGACGGATTTGTCGTTCTGCATGGTACCGACACGATGGCCTATTCCGCATCAGCTCTGAGTTTTATGCTGGAAAACCTCTCAAAGCCGGTGATCTTCACGGGATCACAGCTGCCTATCGGACTGCCCAGAACCGATGGAAGGGAAAACCTTATCACGGCAATAGAAATTGCTGCCGCAAAAAAGAATGGTAATCCCATTGTTCCTGAAGTTTGTATCTATTTTGACAGCGAGCTGTCACGGGGCAACCGGACCACCAAGTTCAGCGCAGAGCATTTTGATGCATTCAACTCCCCGAATTATCCCCTGCTGGCAGAAGCAGGACTGCACATCACATATAATACCGGCATAATCCGTTACCCGGAAAAAATCCGGAAACTCAAAGTCCACCGGAAATTTGACAATAACGTTGCAATTCTTAAACTGTTCCCGGGCCTTAACCGGAATTTCGTAAAAGCCGTTACAGGCACTGCGGGTCTGAAAGGCCTTATAATAGAGACCTTCGGCTCGGGAAATGCTCCTACCTACAAATGGTTTCTGGATGATCTCAAAGCATTTATCCGAAAGGGCGGCATAATATTCAATGTCACACAGTGCCATGGCGGCAGTGTTGAAATGGGTTTGTACGAAACCAGCAGGGAGATGCTGGCAGCAGGTGTTATAAGCGGAAGAGACATAACATCCGAAGCATCCGTAACCAAGCTGATGCTCCTGCTCGGCTGCCACGGTTCAGCGGAAAAGGTGGCAGAGATGCTGGCAAAACCCATTGCAGGGGAAATGTCATAAAGTTTGTATTGAAAAATTTTGTAATTTGCGCCGCCGTTCAGCCGGCAATGTACTGTTTCCCGTCCGGAAAGACTCACGGAAACAGAAGCATTGATCAGGAAGTGAAAACTGCCGGGATTAAAACTCTTACTTTCTGATACGCCTGAAAGACACAGGGAGAGATGCAGGAGTGGTTTAACTGGCTCGCCTGGAAAGCGAGTATACCCCAAAAGGGTATCGGGGGTTCGAATCCCCCTCTCTCCGCCAAACCCATCAGATCAATTCCTGATCCGCACAACCCCCCTTTTGCGGCTCATGACACGGTGAGCCGGCCTCCGGGTAGAAAGCCGGTCACCTTTCCAGAAACCTGCGCTGTACTCAGTTTATTGTTAAATTAATTTTAACGTGAGTTCGACATCAGGGAGTTTTTCATGTTCTTTCTCAGTTTTGTAATCAGGTGGATACCGTCAACGATGAGTTTCTCAAATAGCGACTTTGAGATGTATCCCTTGTCTCCATAGAGCTTCCCGTATATCTTCTGTAACAGGTTGCTCCCCAAGAGTGGATACCTGTCATCGACATTGCCGGGAGTGAGCACAAAATCCGGTATCTCTCCTTTGTCGTTGATGATAAAATGCAGTTTTAATCCAAAGAACCAGCCGATGCTGGATTGTCCTTTTGCAGCCAGGCCCTTTAAGACTTTATGGGAATGGGCTCTTTTAATATGACAGGCCTTGATATGGGATGATTTTCAGGATTTTTCATGGATTCTTTCCTTTTTTTGTTGGTTTACACTACAAATCTGGAAAGAATTCTTTTTTATAACTAATTATGTATCATATAATTATTAACCATTGTTTGTTATTTTATTAACAATCAATAGCTTACATAATTTTCTTATATCGAACTCACGTTGATTAGGTTAATGTTGAATTCCGGAAGGTTTGATAAGCAATGAATCTGTACTGACTGGAATTTGAAAGATCGGATAACCATCTTCTGTCCATTCTATTTTTTGTGCTCTCGGATTCCGATTTGAAGTACCTCCAGGTTTTTCTCGCGCATGATATAATATCCAATCCTCGGTTCCGTCAGGAGATTTAAAAAAACTGTTATGGCCAGGACCATAAACTCCATTTTGTACAGATTGCTCAAATACCGGTTCAGGATGTTTAATCCATGAAGCAGGATTAAGCAAGTCACTTTCCGCATCAGCACTTATCATGCCCAAACAGTAATGATCGGTCCAGGTTCCACTTGCAGAATAGATTATATTCAATTTGTTGCCATGTCTAAGCATGACGGGACCTTCATTAACATACACGATGTGATTAGGGGCTTTACCATCAGTTCTTAGATATTTACGTTCCCAATCAAATTCTGGTAAGGATATTTCGACACGTTCAGAAGAAAGTTTCCATGGGTTCTCCATTTTTGCAATATAAATTCGTTGGATTTCCACCTTGTCAACCGGTTTATGCCAGCCTGACCAAATAAAATAAAGCTCCCCCCTGTGCCTGAATACAGATCCGTCTATTGCCCAGTTATCGGCAATGTCGGTCACAATTTTAGCTTTAAACTTAAATTCTCCTTGCATGGGGTCGGGTGATTGATTTTCCAGAACAAACATCCTGTGGTTGAAATGGTCACCATTATCAGCAGCAAAATAGAAATACCAATTTCCGTCCAGATAATGAATCTCTGGTGCCCAAAGAGCATGTGAGTATTCTTTGCCTTTGGGCGGAATCCATGTATATTTACTATGCAGCATGGTTGTATGTTTTGGACAACATTGTTAATATACTCAAAAACAGTATATTAACTTACAAATCATGCTGCATTTTTCAACGATTTCTATTTAGTTTTCAACATTGTAAAAGAACTGCGAAACTTGAGTAAATAATTCAAAAACAGATCTCATAATTATCGTATTGATCCGATCACGAAAGTATAATGTTATGAACTAAAAATGAATTAAATGGAAAAATAAATTTGCATCAGGCCGTTTTTTTGCATAACTTTATATAATTGAGTTACACGTACTTTTTACCTTAATGATCATTTCCATATGAATAAAGGGAAGTATCTGATAGTTTTTAACCTGATTGCAGTTATTCTTCTTTATGTTCCCAAAATCTGTTATACTCAACCGAATGTAAATATTTCAGCGGGCATAGGTATTCTCGAATTGGTAAATGCAGGTTTTAAACTCCAGTGGGAGCAGGTTCAGACAGGAGCCTATATTGGAGCAATGCAATTCGGTGATGAAAAGATATTTTCTCTCGGAGGAGATCTCTATTTTCATTTCGGAGACACAGTAAAATATACTTCTACAAAACCATGGTATGTAAGAACCGGGATCTCCTATTTCAGTGATGCATTTCCTCATTCTAAGGATAAACTCACTTTTCTGAACTTCAGATTCGGACGGGACCTGAATATTTCTCCGAAAGTGGGTATTGATGTCGAATTAGGAACCCTGATCAAATTAAGTCATAAAGTAATTGAAGGCGAGCCCTTCTTCCTTTTCGATTTACCTATTTGGCCGGCTATAGGTGCCTGTATCTTCTTCAGACTCTGAATGTAATAGATAAGTGCTGAATATTTCTTATCCGCAATAATTAATACCATTATTCATATGAGAAGATCCTTTTTTGTATTATTCTTGTTTTTAGCTGCATTTTTGATTCAGGGTTGTGTTGCTCCTCTCAACTCAGTATTTGAAAATGCAACATTGCCTTCGAAGCACGAGCTTCAGGTAAAGGCAAGCGCTTCAACCTATTATGGTCCTCAATTTGATTTTGGCGAAGAGGACAGTAAAAGTCTTATTCATTATAATGATAATATTGGGATTGCCTTAAGATTTGGATTTACCGACAAATTCAATTTGGGATTCAGATATGAGCATCTGTTCATAAGAAATGAATTTGAACTTTTCGATGAAACTGAACCTTACACGGGTAAGCTAAACTACTATGAATTGAGCAGTAAGATAAATCTGAAAGAAGACAAGATGGCTCTTGATATCCCTCTGGGTCTGTACGATTACGAGGGAGAATTCATATTGGCTCTCGATCCACGGTATATTGTAACTTTCAGAAGGAGTCAGAATTTCGAGATAAACCTCTTTCCAAAGATTCACATCTTCATGTGTGACGGGATACAGATTATCCCGGCAATAGGCGCCGGATTAGGTCTTAGCAGTGACCTTGATAAATGGGCCTTCCGGCCAGAGATCGGATTGGATGGCAACCTGTTTTTTGGCGCCGGTTTTACTGTAAATCTGAATAAAAGGGCAGTTGATCAGTGAATTTCTGCTTTTTTCTTAGCTGTAAAAAACTCTCCGATTAGATAATTTAACTTCTTCTTAAGAATTTTTATGCGATTCTTATGATACCTCATATGCTAAAAGCCATAATTTCGCAAAAAATCTAAATTCAAGAACATAGCATTGATAGGATATGGCAGGATGGGCCATATAATTGAAGAAATTGCAGTGTCGCAGGGTCACAGAATAGGTCTTACGATAGATGTAGATAACTACAGTGACCTGAACAGCGAAAAATTCAAAGACATTGATGTCGCAATAGAGTTTTCATCTCCGGAAGCTGCATTAAGGAATGTTTCTGCATGTCTGAATATGAAGGCCCCTGTAGTTTCTGGAACAACCGGATGGGGGAAGGATTTTGACAAAGCACTGGAGATATCTAAATCCAAAGGCACGGCATTCATCCACTCTTCTAATTTCAGCATAGGGGTAAATTTTCTTTTCCATCTTAATGAGGAACTGGCAAGACAGATGAACCGCTACCGCGAATATACTGTTTCGATTGAGGAGATACATCATACTAAAAAGCTTGATGGGCCAAGCGGGACAGCTATTACTCTAGCGGAAGGTATTAAACAACTACATAGCGCATTCGATGGATGGTGTTTTGATAATGAGAGATCTGATAAAAAGATACCAGTAAAACCTGTTCGTGAAGGAACGGTCCCGGGGACACATACTGTTACCTGGGATTCTGAGATTGACACTATAACTCTCAGGCATGAAGCAAAGAGCAGGAGGGGCTTTGCCCTTGGAGCAGTGATAGCTGCCGAGTTCATAAAGGGCAGGACCGGCATATTCACTATGAAGGAAGTACTTGGTTTTTCATAGTATTTTATACTTTTACCGCTTCATAAATAATTAATAAGATGGTTAATCTGCTCCAAGGCAAGTACATAAAGTTCGCTATTGTTGCCATAATCTATATATTGGTTGTAGTATGGATAGGAAACTACTGGCTTCTTCTCGGACTTGGGATCATTTATGACCTGTATATGCAATATGACAGGCCTTGATATGGGATGAGTCCACACAGGAGATCCCGGTACATCTGCCAAGGCATCTTGTTTTGAGGAAAACCGCCAATGGTAAGAGAGACTTCTGCATTAGCTCAACAAAACGATTATAGGATACAAGTCCGGGAAAATCTCTTTGCATGTGCTTGCATACCTATAAGTTTGTTTTCAGGATTTTTCAGGGATTTTTTCCTTTCTTTGTTGTTTTACACTACAAATTTGGGAAGAATCCTTTTTATAATACATTGTATATCAAATAAATACTAACAATTTGCCATTATTTTATTAACAATCAATAGTTTACATAATTTTCTTATATCGAACTCACGTTAATTTAAGTGTGTAATGTCTAAAGAATATATTTGATATTTTCAAACCTTTAAATTAAAGTAAAACGGCCGGTGCTGCCGGATGTCGGATAACATACAGCTGTTGCCGGATTCCACATATATATAAGGAGTTAACATGAAAAAAATCTTCCCTGCCATTTACTTGCTGATATTGCATCTGTCAGGTGTCACTGCACAGACTAGTTTCCCGGAAGCTGAAATCTCGAACGGAATAATCAGGGCCCATCTGTATCTTCCTGATGCTGAAAACGGCTACTACAGGGCAACCCGATTCGACTGGTCGGGTATCATCACGAATCTCGAATTCAGCGGACACAGCTATTTCGGAAAGTGGTTCGAGAAATACAGTCCCACAATCAACGATGCCATAATGGGACCCGTTGAGGAATTCGGGCCTGTCGGTTACGATGATGTGAAAGCAGGCGGGAATTTCGTTATGATAGGTGTCGGAGCCCTTGAAAAACCAGACGAACCCGGCCACGGGCGCTTCAAGTTATATAAAATTGCCGATCCGGGCTCCTGGAAAACAGTTAAAAAACCCCGTCAGATCCGTTTTGTTCATGAACTGAAAGGACCGGATTATTCCTATGAATACAGCAAAACGGTCCGGGCAGTAAAGGGAAAGCCGGTACTTGTCCTGTCTCACAGCCTGAAAAACACAGGCAAAAAAACGATAGAAACAACGGTTTACAATCATAATTTTATGATTATTGATAAAGCTCCTGCCGGACCGGATTATCTTGTCCATTTTCCTGTGGAGATTTCCGGCGAAACAGGGGGTCTGGGAACATACGCCCGTTTTCAGGGCAACAGGATTGTGTTTACAGAAAACCTTGCAAAATCCATCATGGTAAATCCGGTCCTTGGTTTTGGCAATGACCGGAAAGAATATAATTTCAGAATTGAAAACATAAAAACAGGGGCGGGAGTAAAAATCACCGGGGACAAGCCTGTTGACAAGCTTATTTTCTGGGCTTCACCGAAAACAATTTGCCCCGAACCCTATATAACAGTAAAGGCGGAACCGGGTAAAACATTCAAATGGGAGATTTTCTACGAATTTTACACATTTGAACCGGAGAATTAATGGTTACGCAACATATAAATCAGCTTACTGGTTGCAATAAACGCTCCCGAAGCGGAAAATAGCTGTAAGACCATGAAGGGAACCCGGACGGAAGAATGTATACAGCAAAAGCAAGGAACAAAACAAAATAAAACTGAACTGAACACGATATTCATGCCAAAACCCGGGATTTTTTTTAAAAGGAATATTTACTGGCAGCTTTTCGCTGTTTTTTTCCGGATAGGTTCCTTCACTATCGGAGGAGGCTATGCCATGATTCCGCTTATCCGGAAAGAGGTGGTCGACAGGAAAAAATGGATAGGAGAAAAGGAATTTGTTGACATGCTTGCCATGGCACAATCCGCCCCGGGCATGATTGCCGTCAATACCGCTATTTTCGTGGGCTACAAGGTAAAGGGTTTCCGCGGCAGCCTTGCAACAACACTGGGAAGCGTGATCCCTGCCTTTGTGATTATCCTTCTGATAGCAATGTTTTTTGGTGAATTCCGGAAAAATGAAACTGTTGCTTCAGTTTTTACGGGAATACGGCCCGCTGTGGTGGCACTTATTGCAGCTTCCCTCTACAACTTGTCCGGAGCAGCAGGAATCACCTGGAAAACTGCTGTCATTCCCCTTGCAGTCGTACTGCTCATCTGGCTTGCACATATTTCTCCGGCATGGATTGTGCTGGCAGCAATTCCGGGCGGAATAGCCTGGGGGCATTTCAGGGCAAAACAGATCAATAAGAAAAAAGAATGAACCCCGAAATATACATCCAGCTTTTTATCTCCTTCTTCAAAATCGGCCTCTTCGGCTTTGGGGGCGGCTACGCCATCATCTCACTTATTCAGTATGAAATTGAGCACTATGGCTGGATGACGCCGGCCGAATTTACTGATATCATTGCCATTTCGCAGATGACACCCGGCCCTATAGGTATCAACAGTGCCACCTACGTGGGCTATACCGCTTCCGGTTCGGTGCTTGGTTCGCTTGTTGCCACTTTTGCTATCACACTCCCCTCCTTTCTGGTTATGCTGACACTGGTGCGCCTGTTTTTCCTTCTGAAGGGGAACAAATACCTGAATTACGCTTTTCAGGGTCTCCGGCCCGTGGTAATAGGACTGATAGGCGCAGCTGCGGTATTGCTGATGAACAAGGAAAATTTTGTCGATTACAAAAGCATCCTGATTTTTATAGCAGCATTTCTTCTGTCAGTAAAAACCAAGATGCATCCTATTGCGCTGATTCTCCTGGCAGGTTTGGCAGGATGGCTGCTTCACTGATTTTGCAGGCATTTCATTGTCTCTCCTCATCATAATATGATATCTTTAGATAATCATACCAGACAGGGTATCTTTATAGCTAAAGCGGAAAACAACATGAAAAAAATTACAGGCCTGCTTACTGCAATTCTTCTTATTGCAGCAGCAAACGGACAAAAGGCAGAGATTGTCTATCTCTCAGGAACAGACAATGAAAATACGGTACTATGGGATTTTTTCTGTACCGGAGGACAAAACAGCGGTAAATGGACAAAAATACCCGTACCCTCAAACTGGGAGCTGCAGGGTTTCGGAACATACAATTACGGAAATGATAAACAACAGGCTGACGAAAAGGGCCTGTACAGACATGAGTTTACTGTCCCGGCTGCTGCAGGTAAAAGAAGGATATTCCTTGTATTTGAAGGATCCATGACTGACACGGAGGTCCGGGTAAACGGAAAGCCGGCAGGAACCGTCCATCAGGGTGCATTTTACAGATTCTCCTATGAAATCACCTCCCTGATAAAACCCCGTGGCAGCAACCTGCTTGAGGTAACTGTCAGCAAAAAGTCAGCTGATGAAAGTATCAACAGGGCAGAACGTGAAGCGGATTACTGGATATTCGGAGGCATTCACCGTCCTGTTTACCTTAAAATAGTACCCTATGAATTCATTGAACATGTTGCAGTGAATGCTGAAGCTGACGGAGATTTCACTGCAGAATTAACTCTTAAGGGCTGTTCCGGGACAAGAAGCATTGAAGCAATGATTATGACACCCGATGGCAGAGCTGTTGCAGGCCCTTTTACCACCGGAGTGAAAAAAGGTCAGACCCGTGTCCTGATCAGGGGAAAGGCTGATAAGCCGAAACAGTGGACTCCGGAATCGCCCGACCTATACAGGGCGGTTTTCAGACTGAAGGACAAGGATGCAATACTGTATGAAACAGAAGAGCGTATCGGATTCAGAACAGTTGAGGTAAGACAGAATGACGGAATTTATGTGAATGGTGTCAGAGTCATGTTCCGGGGAATATGCCGCCATAATTCCTGGCCTTCCTCCGGCAAAACGACAAGCAAAAAAATAAGTATCCTGGATGTCAATCTGATGAAAGACATGAATGTAAATGCCGTAAGGATGACTCACTACCCTCCCGACAAGCATTTTCTGGAAGTATGTGATTCACTCGGGCTTTTTGTTATTAATGAGTTGTCCGGATGGCAGGCCTATTATGATACCGGACCAGGCAGGAAACTGGTGAGGGAACTTGTTGAAAGGGATGTTAACCACCCCTGCATCATTCTTTGGGCCAACGGGAATGAAAGGGGTTTCAACCCTGAACTGAGGGAAGAGTTTGCAAAATACGATCCGCAGAAACGCCTGGTTATAGAACCCATATCCAACTTTAATGGAATGGACACAAAACATTATATTCCATATAATTACGGTGTTTCAACATTTTTTAACGGACGTGATATTTTCTTTCCGACGGAATGGCTTCACGGTTGTTATGACGGGGGAAGCGGTGCCGGCCTGGATGATTACTGGAATCTCATGCTTTCAAATCCACTCTCCGCTGGAGGCTTCCTGTGGCTGTTCGCTGATGAGGGGGTTGTGAGGACCGACAGGAAGGATTCCATTGATACCGCTGGCAATCAGGCTCCTGACGGCATTGTCGGGCCTTACCGCGAGAAAGAGGGAAGCTGGTTTACAGTAAGGGATGTCTGGTCTCCGCTCTGGCTGGAAAGAAAAATAATCACACCAGAATTTGACGGCAGACTGAAAATTGAAAACCGCTTTCTCTACACTTCACTTGACAAATGCAGGTTATCCTATTACTTAATAAAATTTTCGGATTCTTTTCCCGTATCTGTCACTCAGTCAGAAAAGCAACAAATAGACATACCTCCGCTCCGGCCGGGGCAGCGCGACCAGGTGCAGCTCAGTCTGCAAGCCGGATGGAATGACTATGATGCTATCCGCATAGATGCCGAAGATCCTTCCGGAAGACTGATAAACAGCTGGTCATTTGGTCATTCAATATTACCGGCCCGTCGGAGATGGCTGAAAGAATTGTAAGAAAAACAGATGAAAAAGTTGTGTCTGCTGTGAAAGATGATCACATCTCTCTTTCTTCAGGAGGCACCGAAGTGCTGATAAACCTTAAAAACGGATTAATAGCCGGGGCTTCGAGAGATGGCAGAAGCAGTAACTTCACTGACGGACCCCGTTTTGTCGGAATAAGTTCTGTTCCCTCTGAGGTACGGCATTATGAATCCCCTGACGGGTATGTGGTTGAGGCTCTCTATCCGGGAAGGTCCGGAGGCAGCGTGAAATGGACAATGCTGCCGGGCGGATGGCTCAGGCTGGACTATGGCTACCGCCCGGCCGGACTGCAGGATCTTCTGGGAATAACCTTCTCCTTCAGCGAAGAAACGGTAAAGGATGCCTTTCTGATGGCAAACGGTCCCTACCGGGTATGGAAAAACCGCCTTAAAGGCCCTTTGTTCGGTGTGTACCACAAGGAATACAACAATACTGTAACTGGTGAATCCTGGGATTATCCGGAATTCAAGGGTTATTATTCCAATTTTTATGCAGTGAGAATCGGTACCGCTGATCTCCCTTTAACAATAGTCAGTTCAACAAATGATATTTATCTTCATCTTTTCACTCCGCAAAATCCCGGACATGCATCAGGCTGGGTTACCCCGGAATTCCCGGAAGGAAATATTTCCCTTCTCAACAGCATATCTCCGATAGGAACAAAATTCAATCCACCCGAATCACTGGGCCCCGGGTCACAAAAAAACAGCTACCGCGAGGCAAAACCTCTCGGGGGCACAATCTATTTCAGGTTCGGAGACTAAGAATAATCCGGGAACGTAAGGATTTACAATTTAAGTTAAGCTGTGATAATGATGGCATGAAGCTGTTGTTTGCCTATATTTGAATAATCGTACATTAAAAACCCTGCAACATTAAAACCCAGTAACATCAAAACCCTGCAACATCAAAACCCAGTAACATCAAAACTTCGTAACATCAAAACCCAGTAACATCAAAAACCTGTAACATAAAATCCTTGTAACATCAAAACCTTGTCATATTAAAACCCTGTCATATTAAAACCGGAACCACATATCATGAAACAGCTCAGTTTATTATTCCTGATTGCAGGATTTGTTCTGACTACAGCCTGTAATCAAAAAAATTCAGTCAGCGACGGCGATATCATAATTGAGAACGATCAGGCCAGGCTGGTTATCTCAGCTGACGGCACCACAAAAAGTCTTGTTTACAGGCCCGGCAAAACCGAATGCCTGATACAGGGCGGGAAGATACCCTTCAGTACAATCACCGAACCGCGTCCCTACCAGAATGAGGTCAAACTGGCATATCCAAACAAAAAGACCACCTTCAGATCAAACAGTGTAAGGCAGGAGGGCGACAGGCTGATAATAGGATACGAGCTTATTCCCTGGGAAGCTACGGTATCATTCCGGGTAACTGCTGATTATATAGCTTTTACCCTTGAGGAGTTTAACCTCACGGAGCCATATGGCATAACGATGACAGAACCCCCCATATCCGAAATGTGGTTTCTTCGCCTTCCCGTCAGGAACCTCGGTCACTGGGGCGACTGGCTGAATGTGATATGGAACGAAAAAGTGGCTGTGTGCGTGTTAGCTGCAGAACCTTGTGCCAATGCTGATTCGGAAGAAGGCGATGGCTATCGCATCCTTCAGGCAGGAGTGGATGAAAAGGTTAAACTGACTGATGTCACAGCCGTTCTTCTGACATGCTCCCGTGATCAGCTGCTTGACAAAATAGCCGTTGTGGAAAAGGATTACGGCCTGCCCGCTGGTGCTGACAGCAGAAGAAGTAATCTCTATAATGCTTCATATTACTGGACGTCAAACATTACGCCCCTCAATGCCGATGAACACATAAAATATGCAAGGATGGGGGGATTCAGACTGATGAACATTTACTATCCGGCCTTCCTCGAAAGCAGAGGCTACAGGCTGATCGGAAACTATGATGTATACAGGCCTGAGTATCCCAACGGCAAGGACGATCTGAAAGCAATGCTTCAAAAGATAAAGGATGCCGGCATCACTCCCGGATGCCATTTCCTTCACAGCCATATCGGAAGAGACAGCAGGTACGTGACTCCCGTGGCTGATCACAGGCTGAACCTGCTCAGGGTTTTCACCCTTGCAAAACCACTGGGCAAAACGGATACAGTCATTTACGTGGAACAGAATCCTCAGAACTCAACCATGGCGGGAAACAGGAAAGTACTGAAAATAGGCGGAGAACTTGTTTCGTACGAGACCTATACCACAACTCCCCCGTACAGCTTCCGGGGTTGCGTGAGAGGGATTGACAATACCGGGACCGGGGCGCATCCGGCGGGCTATATGTTCGGACTGCTGGATGTCAGCGAGTTCGGGGCAACAAGTGTCTATATCGACCAGTATTCCGGTCTGCAGGATGAGATTGCCGGTTATATAGCAGATCTGTGGGATGCGGGGTTTGAATTTATTTACTTCGACGGATCAGAGGGAGTCAATCCTCCTTTCTGGTTTCATGTTGCCAACGCTCAGTGGAGGGTATTCAGCAAACTGAAACCCGAACCCATATTTGCGGAAGGTGCGGCAAAGACCCATTTCAGCTGGCATATGCTTTCAGGAGGAAACGCCTTTGACGTTTTCCCCCCTGAAAAGCTCAAGGAAGAAACCATAAAACATCCTTTCCGGGAAGCACCCAGGATGCGGGATAATTTAACACGGCTGAATTTCGGCTGGCTGGGATACTGGCTTCCGGATGAGAAGACCATCGGAACACAGCCTGATCAGCTTGAATTTGTGACAAGCAAGGCAGCTGCATGGGACTGCCCCGTATCCATTCATGCCTATCCCGCAACCCTTGCAAGACATCCGAGAACGGAAGACAACTTTGAGGTTTTCAGAAGGTGGGAAGAGGTACGGGCAAGGAAGTGGCTGACGGAAGACCAGAAGAAGATGCTGCAGGATCCGGATCAGGAATTTATGCTGCTGCTGAATGAAAAAAACGATTTCGAACTGGTGGCCTGCGATCAGATAGAAGATGTTGCCGGCGGCAGCAGGGAGGTGATCGCTTTTACCTTCCGGAGAAACAGGGATCTTTATGCATGTTACTGGCATATATCCGGCGACAGGAAACTGGAACTGCCACTGCGGGCCGCTGATCTGACCCTTATGGAAAACCTCGGAAGCACAATACGGGTACAGGCAGCTGAAAACGATGCCGGAACCGTACTTCCTGCGGGTAAGCGCAGGTATATCAGGGTCACAAACATGAAGCTCAGCGACCTTCAGACTGCATTCCGCAATGCCAGGATAATTGATTAGACCAGCCGGACCAGGTCACTGCATTTCATTTCCCGAACTGCTTCCGTGATCCGGAATGACTTCCAGAACACATACAGCCGCGGGAGCCAGGGTGAGGGATATTTCTGCCCTGCTGTCCGTATAGGCAGTCAGTTCCCTCCTTCCCCTGTCATCAGCTAGAAATATCCTACCTGCGGCCGGCAGACCGTATTCACCTGCATCAAAACCAAAGCTGAGGCTCACGGGCCTGTCGCCTGTGCTTGCCAGTGCTATTCCCAGATCCCCGTCATCCGCCTTCCAGGCACCGGAATAAACCAGCGGGAACGTTCCGCGGAAAGCACTGACGGTGTTCCCGGTCTTTCCCGCATAGATGGAAAGCCTGGATATATCAATTTCCTCTGACGGAGAACCGATATCCGGACTCCTCATAAATTTGCCGTGTAACAGGTACTTCAGATTATTGTTTCTGATACGGGAGAGACGGAGGAGAAAATCAATCTCTTCCTTCCTGTGGCTTGCAAGCCTGGCATGATAATTCGCTATGGTAGGCTGCATGCCCCAGACAAAGGACCGTGCCTGTTCCATCAGAAACTGCCTGCTGAACTTCCTGTCGAGCATTTCAAGAGGATCTTCAGGGGCATATTCTTCCGGCCAGAGCTCATCGTAGGGAGGAACAAGAAGCGAGGAATAATTGCCGTAAGTTATGGAATACTGATGATAAACCGCCTGGAAAAAGGGAATTGTTTCCCATTGATTCAGCCCTGCATACCTTTCCTTGCTGACAGCCAGGGTAAGCATGAGATCAAGATGCGGAAGCCAGGCCTCTCCGCAGCCTTCACCCGCAAGGATCATCTGCTTTTCGCCCGCTACCTTTGACCTTATCTGGTCCGTGAGCCTGCCAAAATTCTCCACCCAGTAATTTCCCGGACCCGTCGGGTGATCATGGCCCGGATCATAGCATGGCAGAGCAAGGCAGGCCTGATCCATATAAACACCATCTGCCGTATAGCTGTTGACAACACTGTCGCACAACGATGCATACCTGTCCTTCCAGAAAGCTGTTCCCAGGCACATGCTTGCAGTGCCCTTGCCGGAAAAAATATTGTAAACATGGGTATTCATGCTCCCATCAGAATTCTTTACGCTGTACTCAGCTGCATTTTCTTTCTCCCAGCTTTCGGTTTCGGTACCCCAGAGGCGCTGATTCATATACACAATTGACCTTATCCCCTTTTTATGCGCCTCGTCCATAGCCGACAAGAATGATTTTCTCCCTTCTCTCGGAGGAAGATATTCGGGAAAACCATCGTCATAGGAACATCCGTGCCACCAGTGCCAGAATACACTTACCGGCAATCCCAGCCGCTGCCTGATATCTGCAGCTGGTACAAGCACATTATCCGATTTGCTCCTGTTCCATACCCAAAGTGCCGTCTTCTCAAGCCACTCCGGTGTCAGTCCTTTCAGAAACCTGCTTTCCCTCGCCCATCGCTGCCCCGAGGCCCATTCCCTGTATATTTCCGCAGCAGTGATCCAGTCACCCCTGAATGACCCGACCACAGCTGAATAAGGAATTGTATATGATGCTGATGAGGGATCAATTGATGGAAAATTGTGCATCCTGTAAGTCAAGGTGTTGAGACTGTCCAAAGTGAAGGAAAAATTTTTGATGTAAGCCAGTGTATCGTTACATGCAATATATAATCCGCTTCTCCCGGGACTATAGAGTGCAAGGCACTGAAGCGAGAGCCCGGGATATGTCCATTCATATCTGCCGGCAGCACTTACTCCCGGAGCCAGGCTCTCCCTGGGGTTTTTTGTGATCTGTCCCATCCACTGGGGAACTGCAAGATATTCCTCGCCTGCCTCCCTCAGACCGGCCAGCTTCGGATAGTTAAGCTGCCTGATCTGTTTCCTGTCAGGATTCCGGACACTAATATTCCAGTATGACAAGGCCTTGTCACTGTCAAGACTGACTCTCGCCTCAACTTCCAGATTCCTTATCCCAGGATTTCCGAATCTCTTCCATTTCAGTATCAGTGTACGGGAATCCGGTTTGGAAAAACGGAATTTACCGGCATCGGCTGCATTTATTGGTTCAATGCCTGACGCTTCGGTAAAATAAAGTTCCCAGGGAGAACCGGCAGCCACATCGTCGTCAATCCACTCATGCTTGCCGGAAATATCGCTGAAATTCACCAGCGACCCGTTCCGGTCATTGAAAGCAATACTTATTAACCCGTTGTCAATATTTGCTGTTCCTGTATCTGAACTGCCTTGCCTGCACGACAGGGAGGCAAGCAACAGGCTCAGAAGCAACAGGAAAAGATTTACAGTCTTTTGTTTTTTCATTTTCTATAATTATTTGCAGCCCGGTTAATAGTTAAATCACCGGATGTGTTGTTGAATTCTCAGTATTCCGATTTTAAATCCGCAAAGTATCCGCTTTCAATTTAATGTTTTAAATTTCCACAGGACTACTGTCAAACTATTTTTTTATTTTTATTCTTCAGATGCTGTGATCCAGGTATTGAGAAAAACGTTCATAGTTTTATAAAAAACCTTATAAAAACAATCTGATAAAACCTTCATGTCACAACCACACAAAAGATCAAGAAACCTTCATAATACAAACACACAAAGGGATATGAAACTTAAAAGTAAATACAAAAACCTGTTACTGATCACTTTTCTGTTCATTACAGCAGCCGTTCCGCTCCGGCCGGTTCATGCACAGGCAACAGACCCGGAGGGTTTTCATATACTGAAAAAGGGCAGTTCCATGAAATTTTTTCGCTACCGTCCTGGTGCTCCGGTTATTATCAGCGGCCACCGCGGAGGAAGGGAAAAGGGTTATCCTGAAAACAGCCTGGAAGGCTTCAGAAATGTCCTCCGCCAGATGCCTGCCTTTTTCGAAATCGACCCCCGGCTTACCAGGGACAGCGTGATCGTACTCATGCATGACGCCACCCTTGACAGAACCACAACTGCAAAAGGCAATCTTAATGATTATACCTATGAGCAGCTCAGGGATGTCCGGCTCAGGGATTTTGCCGGTAACCCGACAGCCTTTTCAATTCCTACCCTTGAAGAGGTGATTGTATGGAGCAGGGGCAGAACGGTTGTCAATCTCGACCGGAAAGACGTACCCCCGGAAATGATCGTCGATCTTGTAAAAAGACTCAGGGCATCCGGCCATGTGATGCTTACCGTTCATAACGGAGCCCAGGCAAAATACTACCATGAAAATCTGCCGAAGGCGATGCTTTCGGCATTTGTCCGTACAATGAAGGAATATGAGAATATTGCCTCTTCAGGTGTTCCCTGGAAGAAGATGATTGCCTACGTAGGCCCGGCGATTACCTCGGAAAACGCTGAGTTGGTCCGCCTCCTGCATTCCAGGGGAGTAAGATGCATGATTTCGGTTGCTCCCACGCATGACAGGCTGCAGGAAAGAGAGGAACGCAGGAAAGGCTATCTGCAGGAACTGGCCAGTAATCCGGATATTATAGAAACCGACCTTCCGCTGGAAGTATGGAATGTAATGAAGGAAAAATAGGCCAGTAATCCGGATATTATAGAAACCGACCTTCCGCTGGAAGTATGGAATGTCATGAAGGAAAACAGGCCCGCTGTTGATGAATAATCTTTCAATCCGGTTTTTCCATTATTACCCGGAAAAACCCGGACCGGCCGGTTATGAAAAGCTGGTCTCCGTTCCTGCCTCCGAACTGTATCGTTGAAGGCCGCTCGGGAACCTGAATCGTTCCCTGCATCCTGCCGGTTTTATCAAAGATAAGTATATTACCATCAGCAACATATAGATTTCCTTCGGAATCGGTTGCCGATCCGAATTCTCCCCATTCGGTAAAATAATGCAGATTGGAAAGTGTGCCGTCCCCTGCCACATCGAACCTGACCATCCTGCGGTCATATTCATCCGAAGTGTAAAAGGGTTTTCCGGGAAATGCCTCAAGAAGAGAGGAGCCTCTGGCCAGATCATAATGCCTGGGAATTATCGTCCTCTTGTCAGGTGCAAGGAAACAATCCGGGGGAACCCTGAGGGATATGCTGTTGAAATCATGAAAATCACGCCATCTATTTGATACATAGAGCGCTTTGTGAACACTGGCGACGGACTTCATTGGTACCAGGGGAAGAAGACTGATTGTTTCCTCAGGATTGTCAGGATCAATGGAATAGACCCGTATGGCGAAACCCGAATTGCCCCAGCCGCTGAAGGATGTGCCGCCCCGGTCTTCCTGCGGAAGCTCCGGAAAATAATATGACTCGGGTTTCCCGTCTATCATATGTCCGGGCTGCGGATCATACCTGAAAACAACAAGCAGATTATCCAGTGAGTCGCATCCGAGACTCACGGGTTTCCATGGGAAATCAGCAACCATCGATAATGTATTATTTTCTGCAGACCACCGGTAAATACGACGCATCCGGTTTTCGCTGAAATATATGTTGCCCCTGCTGTCACGGGTAATACCCTCAATAAACTCAAATCCCCCTGCAAGTTTCTCTGCAACACCCGGGACTGCCTGCAACGGGACCGGTCTTTTTTCACTGCCGCTGATTACCAGTCTCTGCAGTTCCCAGGGCCTGACTTCAATATCCCGGTTGATGTCATAAACAGGTATATCCGTGGTATATTTGATCTGGGAATAGTTATGCAGGTTAAGCATCTCCACGTTTTCACAATTCCAGATCCGGACGGAATTATGATAGGGACGGTTAATCCTGATAACCCTGAACATGTAGAGATTGGCAAATGTAAGATCACGGCAGTTCTCCAGTTCCATGGGCTGGCATTCAGTACTCTCACGGCTTTCCTCCTCAAGCTGCAATGCATAAATCTTCCAGTTCGACACATTTTTCATTCTCACTTCATTCCTCACATGATGCTCTACCGACATGGCATAAATCCTTCCGGGAGAAGATGTATTACTGACATACAGACCGTTTGTGGCATGGGTTGAAGCTGTCCATATATCCTTGAAAATCCCGCCGCCGTTGCCGGTGACCCATAAGCTCCAGTACTGGTTGTCCCATGAGGGATCCATTCCCTGGGACGTGTAAACCGTTCGTGAAGCAGGCTCTCCGGGTTTCTGCATACTTCCGTGTCCTCCGGTAAATTTCACATCGTTCACCAGCGATTCCGGACCGGCCATCCATTTAAGGCCAACAGCCCGGTAATTAAATGTATTGGTATTGATTCCGATACCATTGAGAATGTTTCTGCCGCCCCGTGATGATTCAAGAATTGCTGCAGGCGGACCAAAACCGCTGAAGGCAGCTGTGCTTTCCTTTATCATCAGCTGTGTTCCCATCGGATGAAGGCCGATCAGACAGGTATTTAGCTTCATCCTGAGGGTATTGCTGACCAGATACCATCCCTGCGGTATGTAAATATTGTCATACATGTCAATCGCATCCTGAATGATCCGGGTATTATCCGTTTTCCCGTCCCCGCAGGCTCCCAGCTCAAGAATATTCACCCACGATGACACCGGCGGAAGGGAAGGGACAGTCACTGAGCTGATTTCTGACGACCAACTTTCCAGGGGGATAATATCTGCAACGGTCCTGTAACGGGGCTGATCCAGCATATCATCCATCTGCAGACCATGCCAGTAATTATTTATCCTGTACATCCTGTGATTTACAGGAGTTTCGGTATCACTCCTTCTGAACCGGGCAAGAAGGGGCACGTTCCTGCAATCCACATTCCTCAGGGTGATCTGATTATTACTGTTGTTCTCATTGCTGATCACCAGGGCCGGCCCTCTGACATTCTCAAAACGGCTGTCCTCAATAAACAGCCTGTCAGCATAATTGGGTTCAATCTCAATAACACAGGGCACATTACGCACATGCATGTTTACAATAGCCAGTCCCGATTCCTGTGTATGAAGTGCCGCCTTCCTCTGTCCCTCAAAATATGAATCCACCATCATTACGGGCCATCCGGGAGAGGCTTTGGTTGTATATATTCCGTAATCCCCTCCGTAAAAAGCCACATTTTCCATTTCATTGCCGGCATCAAAAAGCCCGGCCTTGCCGCTTCCGGCATATATATTCATATGACTGACAAAGCTGTGCTGGGCATAATGTGTTCTGAGTGCAACCGCATAGGGATTCCCGTCCTCTATCCGGAGGTCTATGTTCGACATGGCACTGTAAAAGGTTCCTGCCCCGGCATCCTGCGGTTTCCGGCCCTCAGAAACCGGACCACCGGTAAACCAGAACATATAGGCAGCCCTTCCCTTGTCATCCTCAGCCTCCTTCTGAAAGTCCGGGGAATTCCTTGTCAGAATTATCTCAGGCCGCTTACTGCCATAACCTATCAGTCTTACAGCCCCCGGAATATATATGGTTCTGCTGATCCTGTATTTTCCTTCAGGAATAAACAGAATTCCAAAATTCTTTTCTGCCTTTACCTGGTTTATTGCCCTCTGCAGGGCTTCCGACACATCGCTTTTTCCGCCGGCTTTGAAACCGTAGTTTTCCGGTGTGAAATAGAATGCTTCCGGATCATCCGGGCGCTGAGTGTAAACAGATTCCGGCCTTACAGCCTTTGCAACTGCCGTGACGGACAGCAGCAATATTACAGTGAGCCGGCGGGCTCCGGAAAGGGCAGTGAAACAAGTCCGGAAATAATTCCGGCAATAAATCGGTAAACGTTTACCAAAACTCATCTCTTATCTTTTTTATACAATTTTAAAAGTCAAAAATATAAGTATCCTTCAACATTGACAAGCACTGCTACCCGTCTGCATACCGGCCGGTTTGCACGGACAGCGTTTAATCCGGGAATCCGAATAATTGTATTCAAAATCTCAGGCAACAATTTTAACAACCATTCACGGATTTTTGTCCGGGAATAAAAAAACCGGTAACCCGGCTTTTCAATTCCGGGATCCCGGTTCCTTACATTTCAGATTAAATTCCTGAAGTTTTTTATTGTCAGTTTTTACCTTGTATAAAAATCATTTACCAATATTACTGAATGTATGGAAATATCCCGGCATACAGCCTATTCAATCTTCACTGTATTTATATCAATCCCGAGTGCATCCGCCACTCCTTTTCCATAAGCGGGATCAGCCTTGTAACAGTTTACTATATGCCTTTCCTGAATAAACTTTTCGGCTCCGCCCACTTCCGCAGCGGTATTGCAGAACAGGCGCTTCTGCTCTTCAGGAGACATCAGCCTGAAAAGATTGCCAGCCTGGCTGTAGTAGTCATTATCATCTTCCCTGAAATTGTAATGATCTGCGTCGCCCGACAGTTTGAGGGGCGGCTCGCTGTACTCCCGGCTTTCCTCCCATTGCCCGTAACTGTTCGGGAAATAATGGATGGTGGAGCCTTCATTGCCGTCCACACGCATTGCCCCGTCCCTGTGATAATTATGGAAGGGATATTTCGGTTTGTTGACGGGAATCTGGTAGTAATTCACCCCCAGGCGATAACGTTGTGCATCACCGTATGAAAACAAACGTGCCTGAAGCATCCTGTCCGGCGAAAATCCTATTCCCGGAACAACATCCGCAGGATTAAAGGCTGCCTGTTCCACGTCTGCAAAGTAGTTCTCGGGATTCCTGTTTAATTCCAGTACCCCGACATCAATCAGGGGGTAATCGGCATGCGGCCATACCTTGGTCAGGTCAAAGGGATTGAAGGGAGATTTCTCTGCCTGTTCTTCCGTCATTAACTGGATTTTCATACGCCATCTCGGATAATCACCCCGCTCAATTGCATTGAACAAATCTCTCTGATGGCTTTCCCGGTCCTTTGCAATTATTGCGGCAGCTTCCTCATTGGTGAGGTTTTCAATTCCCTGTTCCGTTTTAAAGTGGAACTTAACCCATATCCTCTCGTTATCCGCGTTTATCAGACTGAATGTATGGCTGCCGTAGCCGTTCATGTGACGGTAGGATTTCGGGATACCCCTGTCACTCATTGTAATCGTGACCTGATGCAAAGATTCCGGCAACAGAGTCCAGAAATCCCAGTTATGATTGGCACTTCTGAGATTCGTTTTCGGATCCCTTTTCACAGCCTTGTTCAGATCGGGAAACCTGTAGGGATCCCTCAGAAAGAAAACAGGTGTGTTGTTTCCGGCCAGATCCCAGTTGCCTTCTTCAGTATAGAATTTTATTGCAAATCCACGTATATCACGTTCGGCATCAGCAGCCCCCCTTTCTCCGGCAACAGTGGAGAAACGGACAAATACTTCTGTTTCCTTTCCTATTTCCGAAAACAGTTTAGCCTTTGTGTACTTCGTAATATCATGAGTTACAGTAAATTTTCCAAATGCACCCGATCCCTTGGCATGCATTCTCCGCTCCGGAATCACCTCACGGTCAAAATGAGAGAGCTTCTCCAGGAACCAATAATCCTCCATTAACATTGGTCCCCTTTTACCGGCAGTTTTTACATCCTGATTGTCCGCAATCGGCCTGCCTGATGTGGATGTCAGTTTTTTCTTTTTCTCAGCCATGATCCTGTAATTATTAGTTTTGTCAAAATTAATCACTATACTTGTTTTACAAAAATGATTTTTTGAATAACAATATTGATAAAATAGATGAACATCCAGCAATTTCAATACGTACTTGCCGTGGCTGAACACCGGCATTTCGAAACAGCTGCTGAAAAATGCTTTATTTCGCAATCCACCTTAAGCACAATGATATCAAAGCTGGAGGACGAACTGGGAGTTATCATTTTCAACAGGAAGAAGAAACCGGTTGACATTACCAGGGAAGGGCAGGAAATTATAGCACAGCTGAGGGTCATCAATTTTGAAATAACCCAGTTAAATGAACTGGTAAAAAAAATGACAGGCGAAGTCACGGGTATTCTGAAAATTGGCTGTATTGCCACTGTTGCACCCTATCTGCTGCCACTGATCCTGTATGATTTTTCGGTGAAATATCCCGGTCTCAGCCTGGAAATAAAAGAAAGTACAACTGACGAAATTGTAAGCCTGATAAAGTCGCGGGAGCTTGATACCGGAATCATTTCAACACCTCTGAATGATAAAGAGCTTATTGAGTATCCCGTGTACAGGGAACCATTTGTGCTGTATGACACTTCAGGCATTCATTCAGGAGGATGTTCCCTGAGAGACATGAGCTGGGATAATTTCTGGCTGCTGGAAGAGGGTCACTGCCTCAGTGATCAGATTCTGGAAATCTGCAGTTCGGGCAATTCCTATATCAAATCTCCCTCTTCCATTCATTTCAAAACAGGTTCTATTGACAGCCTGGTCCGTTTTGTGAAAACATATAAGGGTCAGACCCTGCTGCCGAGTCTGGCTGTCCGTAATTTCCGGGAAGAAGACCGCAGACATCTCGTCCGTTTTGTGCAGCCTGCCCCTTCGCGGACAATCGGGCTGGTGGTACATCAGCATTTTGCAAACAAACAAATACTGGAACTGCTTCAGAATGAAATAAGACTTAAAACAGCCTTGCTGAATGATATTGAAGTGATCAGTCCCTGATGCCGCCCTTAATCACCAAACAGTCCGGCAGCATTATCATAATAAACCTTCTTAAGAATCCCGGGAGGCAGTCCGAATCCGCTGAGAGCCCAGTGATAGTTAAAATGATCTATTTCGTAAATATGTTCATCGTTTGATTCAAGTATTCTGAACGTTTTCCTGTACATCTCAGTTTCGTAACCCCAGTCGGTACCATAAAGGAGCCTGTCCTGAAATTTTTCATAAAAGGCCTTCATATAGCGCGGTATGGGGGCTGACTCTGCAAAGCGTGCCGATATGTCGGCATAGAGATTGGGATATTTTTCCAGAAGCTGCCCCAGCCTGTCGGGATCGTGATTAAGATTGGCAAAATGGCAGGCAATAAAAGTCGTTTTGGGATTATCCCTTACAGCATTCTCAAGGGTCTGTATCAGGGCATCAAATCCGATAATACCGGGCCGGTCGGTGTTGATCCTCCATTTATACCCGTTCATCAGACCGTCATTTGTCGAATCCATTTTTTCATACATCCAGATAGGATCTGCAACATGTATGCTGACCGGCATGTTCAGTTCGGCACATTTTTCAAACAGGGGTTTCATTCTCGGGTCATCAAAATGCATACCCCTGGCTGCCACGGGTCTGTTGAAGGTCAGACCCATACCCTTGTCACCTTCCTCTCCGACGCCCCTGGCTCCGAGCCGGTGACATCTTTCAAGTTCCGCTATTGCAGCAGGTCCCCATCCCGACTCATCATAGCCGGTGTAGTCAAATCCGCACCAGAGCTGAAACCTGTCACCATAGGGGGAATACAAGTTATAAATGGAATCAAATATTGCACCGGATGCCTGGGTGTGCACAACAGTGCGGGCAATGCCGCATTCATCCATATTCTTTATCCATTGCTCTATCTCCTCCCTGTTTGTTGCATAATCATGAGAGTGGGCATCAAACACCGGGAAAGCTGCCTTTTCTATATAGGTTACCGGAATATTATACAATGAAACGGGCCGGTAATCCTTCAGCATTATTTTTCCCGGATCATCCCGGTCCTCCCTAGTCTGACGGTCTCCCTGGCCGGTGCAGCCATGCAGAACAAAAACTGTAACAACAAATGTAAAAATGATTTTTTTCATAAGCCTGTTAATATGGTTTGGTATTAAAAGTAAATCAAATATTTCCGGGTAAGCCGTTCAATCCCCGGCGCAGTTTCCGGAACCGCAAAATTATGGATAACGAGATGCCGGTCATGGGCAGCCTTAATGTTTACATTCATCTTATCTCCCTTAAGGCCTCCAGCATTGCCACCACATTCTCAAAGGGCACATTCGCCTGCACATTGTGTACCGTATTGAACACAAAACCTCCCCCGTCATTGAATATGTCACACATCTGTCTTACCTGATCCCTTACCTGTGAAGGCGTTCCAAACATGAATGCTTTCTGGGTATCAACGCCTCCTCCCCAGAACACAATCCTTCCGCCGTATTTCTTTTTGAGCATCTTCGGATCCATTCCCGAAGCATTTATCTGAACCGGATTGATTATATCAAATCCCGATTCGATAAACAGTTCCATGAAGGATTCTATTGCACCGCATGAATGCTTGAAAGTTTTCCAGCCGGTATTATCATGAATCCAGTCATTAACCTTCCTGTAATATGGCATCCATACCCTCGAAAAGGTTTCCGGAGAACAGAACGTGGAATCCTGGGTTCCGAAATCAGTGCCGCAGATAAACACGGCATCTATCCTGTCTCCTATCACACCGTATATTCTTTTCAGATTTTCCAGAGCAATATCTGTCTGGCGGTCAAACAGGTTCCTGATGAATTCCTCGCGCGTCACTGTTGACACATACCATTCCTCCACGCCCCTGATACCCCGGGGATTTTTAAGCTGCAGACCCGGTACAAGGGCAATATCTCCAAGTGCAGTTCCTCCAAAAGATGCAATAACAGCCTTCCCGGAGTAATCCAGCGATTCAAGCTGGCTTTTCCAGAAATCAAGATCATGATCTGTAACTGCCTGGAATTCTTCCAGATTATCTTCCGGCCGCAAAGTGGCATCATCAATGGGTTCCTGCCTGTGAAGGGCATCAAAAAAGTAACCTGAAACAGGCATCACTGCACTGGGAGGAACCGATGTATCCCCTTCAGGATGAATAAGTATATCCCCTTTCTCCGTAAAGCTATAATTGAATTCGCCCGGAAACATCACTTCCTGCCCCCAGGGAGTCCGGTGCACCTTCCAGCCCCTGTTTCTTATACCGAACATATTGTTTTCACCGTAAAGTCCAAGGACATCCAGATCCATCGCATGTATCAGCTCATTGTCTATTTCCCCGAGCATCTGATATGGTTCAGTCACCTTTACCGGTCTTTTTTCGAGTCCGTAGTACTCCCGGAGTTTTTCAACTATCAGCACATGAATTCCTGTTACAGAAGTGGATCCGAAATCCACAACCAGCCTTTCCGGCTGACGGTGATTGATGGTATCGGTAAAATTTCTCTTTGATCCGGGCGTCATTGAATTGGAATTTAAAAACGTTATTAAACCAATAAAGTTAAATCTTTCAGTTATTATTCAACCTTATTTTTCTGCCTGCTTTTTGTTTTCATCGAAAAATAGTTTCATTTTCACATTTTTACCAGCTCATGGATATTCCGTTTCAAGTGCCTGAACCCTTCCTTTTCAGCCCGCTGAAGCATTATTTTCCATATATCAGGGCATATTCGGAAAAGAAAGCAGCGGTGGAAAGATATCCGGGATCTCCTGAATTTATCAGGGAACTACGGCAAATCGGCTCATGCGTAATGGATGTCTACAGGGGAGAGCTGACAGCGGATCGTATTTTCAGCGAAATCAGCAATTTTCTCATTTCCCGGGGGATCAGCCGGAAAGAGGCATATGCCGCATGGACAGGAAAAAGTTTCAGCAGTTACAGGAAGATAAACCTTGCTGACAGTTCGGAATGGATACTCAAATATAATGATGATGATACCAGGTATGTCCACCTTTTCCCGTCACGATCAGGTCCTTTCACCTTCAGGGTAAAGGCCTCGACCCTCAGGTCGGCACTACTCTACCAGATACTGATCGGCAAGGATTATATTACAGGAGAAGATCTGAACCGGGCAAGATTTCCGGCAGGATTACCACCTGTAAAAAGTATTGAGGACGCAGGTGCAATTACGGAAATGATAGAAATGTTACGGGATTAGTATTCACATAATTCAGCCGGACGGCCCCTTCCGGTAGCTGATATAATAAATTCATTCTGAGAGGTTTGAAAACTACAGGCTCCGGAAAGCCGTATGAAGGGGAAAAATTGCTAAATTTACAGATCTGAATCTCAATACCAATGGATCATACCGAGAGTTTAAAAAATCTTGTACTCGCTCCTTATATTATCAAAGCCACTGCCCTGATAGGCAAGAGCAGGAATGTCGGCGGCAACCAGTTCAGGCACGCAATAGCAACCCTGGGCATACTGCTGGACTACAAGTATTTTGATAATTATGTACTTCTCAAGGCATCTGTGATCCACGACCTGTTCGAGGATATTCCTGAAACGAATGAGTATGAGATCCGCAGCATCGACTACGAAGCTGACATGGTGGTGGATCTCGTTCTTGAGGTAACCCGGCCGGAGGGTATGCCAAAGGTTGAATACCTGAAGCGCATTCTGGAACATGGCTCAGTAAATGCAAAGATACTGAAGTCTGCCGACAGGATATCAAATCTGACCGATCTCCACCGTGCCCAGTATTCCAGGAAGGTGATGTCCGAATATCTTGACATGACTGAAGAATGGGTATTGCCGATGGCAGAAAGTGTTAATCCGGACATGGCAATCGAACTGGGCGATCTCATCAGAAAACGGAGGGAACAGGTGAACATACTGAAATATCCGGGACTGCTGCAGTTGTAATAAATTCTGCACTGCCCTGTGTTCTGAGCAAGGAGGAGATGAAGCAGATCATCACTGTCTCTTCCAATATAAAGCATCGTAACCTGAAGCCCGGGGATCAATATTCCCCAGCCAGTCTGCAAAAAATTTTGAAGCAGTCTGTCCTGAAGGCTGGAATACGCAAGCCTGTTACTTTACACTGGTTGCGGCACAGCTATGCCACTCATCTGGCGGATAGCGGTACAGACCTGCGCTACATTCAGGAGCTGCCGGGTCACAAGAGCTCGCGGACCACCGGGATTTACACACATGTATCCGTCAGCAGCATTCAGAAGATAAGATCGTTTTTTGATGATCTCTGACTTCCCGGCCGTACAAAATATAAAATTCACCCCAGCTACACAATAACCACCTGAATCAGAAATTATTGTTTACCTTTGGTATACATATAAGTTATGGGCAAGCGTAGATAACCATGGCATAACTGACGAGCTGACAAGAACAACAAAAACCATTTTACTGGCGAACAAGTTCAAAAACTAAAATTTTGGACTTAAACAACATTGTCCGCTGACATTTATTTATAAATTCGTCAAGAGATAATTGATAAAAGATATCTGACAGCGCAATGAATAAAGATTTTGTATAAGCGTTAGACGAACTTTACATACGTTACGGGTATGAGCCACGTAAGAACAGGGCTACTTTGAAAATGAAAATATGAGTAAGGCAAAAATATCCATACGTTTTTTTGACGACCGCGAGGTGCGTGCCGTTTGGGACGAAGAAAACGCCAAGTGGTGGTTTTCAGTGTTGGATATTATTGCCGTGCTTACCGACCAAAATGACTACGCCAAAAACCGCAACTATTGGAAATACCTTAAAGCTAAGTTGAAGAAAGAAAACAGCCAAGTGGTTAGTGCTACTACCCAGTTGAAATTCCTTGCACCGGACGGCAAAAAGCGTTTAGCCGATATGTTGGATTACAACGGCATTATTGCATTGGGAAAAGAATTTCCGAGCAAAAAAGCAAACCGATTTATTGAATGGTTTACCTACAGTGATCAAAGCATAGACGGAAAAAGTAAAACAAAAGCGTATGCCTTGTTTGAAAGTTCGTTCATCAACAGCATTGAAATTGGCACAACCAAAGGCCTGCAACAAATTCACGCTTATTTGTTTGGCGGCTTGTATGATTTTGCGGGACAAATCAGGCAAAAAAATATTTCAAAAGGTGGTTTTCAATTTGCCGTATCACACTTCTTGGGCGAAACATTAAAGCAAATAGAAGCAATGCCCGAAACTACATTTGACGAAATCGTGAATAAATATATAGAAATGAATATTGCACACCCGTTTATGGAAGGTAACGGAAGAAGCACCCGAATATGGTTGGATTTGATGTTGAAAAAACGCCTGAAAAAATGCATAGATTGGAGTAAAATAGGCAAAAGAGATTATATGAACGCAATGATGCAAAGCTCAACAAACAGTAGCGTTCTAAAAAAACTGTTGAAAAACGCTTTAACCATCAAAATCAACGACCGCGAAATTTATATGAAAGGAATTGACTATTCGTATTACTACGAAGAAAATGACTAAAACAAAAATGGTTTTGCAAAGACAGAATAACAGAAACGCCAGCCCATAACATCGCGTATAAGTAATGGCTGGGTTTATAGGATATTCGAGCGTTCTCCCTCGTATCAAACATGGTATAACTGGATGGGGAAGTGCTTCGAAGCCCGCCACTACTCATACACGTAACCGTTACCACAGATTAAAATGAAATAAAGATGAAACTAAATCGATTAATCATAACTGTCCTGCTAATCGGACTATTTGCATGTCAAAATTCCAAAAACAAAATTATAATTCTGGGAGAGATAACAGGCGAAATCCCTGAAAAAGTGGAATACACTAACCCGATAAACGGCATTTGTAACTGGTGGTTTACAAAATCAGTTTTCTCCGATTCACTCGGAAAGTTTCAAATTGAGATAACATCAGAAGAAGCAATATTCATCAAAATAAGGATTTCATACACCGAACAGGGAACACTAATTGCAGAACCGGGTAAAATCTATACTGTCCGTTTCGATTTGAATGATAAAAAGTATGCTTTTTCGGTAACAGACAAAAGCTCCATTGTTCAGCAAACTTATAACAAGCTTCCTTATCCAGAACATATTCAAGTTGGAGCAAGAGAGTTTTTACGCGACACAATAGCAACTAAAATTAAAGAAACAATTGAGCAAAGAAGAACAGCAGAAATCTCAGAATTTGAAAAAATGCTTTCAGAAGGAGTGATTTCCAAAGATGTGTTCGGTTTGGTAAAAACAGATAGAAACTGCTATTACGACGCTGTTTTGGCAACTGTTGCTTGGATAAAGGATTTAATGGCGATGCAGGGAAGGGAAAATGTATTTCCCAAAGATTTTAAAAACCTATGGGAAGAAACCTTTAAGCAACCTCTTTTTTCGAACCCCGGAATTGTGAAATCGCCGTGGTTCCCTTTTTATGCCGAGAGTTACGTTTATTTCCAGGAATATATAAATGGCATTTTTACAAAAGAAAAGCTGGAGATATTAAGAGAAACAAACCAGCTAGAAAAATATCGCGTAAGCAAAGCAAAAGAATATCTTCCGCCTGAAGTTTGCGAAGATTACCTGGCACATTATCTATACGAAGAAAGTTTTCAGGAAAGATATCAGAAGGAACTCATCGGGTTGTTTGATGATTTTAAAACCCAATATCCGGAAAGCGAATATTTCCCTTACATTACGCCGCATATTGATGAAATAATCAGGTTTTACAAAACGGCTGATTCTGAGTTCAGTGAGAAGACAAAATTTGTGGAAGCATATCAAAAGTTAAACACTTTATCAGAAATTGCAAAAGCTTTACCTCCTGGGAAGATATATGTTGATGTTTGGGCAACCTGGTGCGGGCCTTGCAAAGCTGAATTTGAGCACAAGGAGCAATTGAAAACATTATTGCAGCAAAACGATACCCAGATGCTGTACATTTCAATAGACCGAGACCAGGACTCAACCCAGTGGAAGAACATGATTAAGTTTTATAACCTTGAGGGTTTCCATTTACGGGCCAATAAGGAAGTTGAGGCCGAATTACGGGAGATATTCGATAAAGGTGGTTCAATCAGTATCCCATGGTACATTTTAATGGGCAGTGATGGAAAAATTCTGAAAAAACACGCAAGCCGACCATCTCAAATAGATGAGTTAGAAAAAGAAATAAACTAAAAATAACGTGTGGTAACAGCGGTTTGGCGTAATGGCAGGGTAAGTGGTAAATTGAACGTTAGTGCTTTTAATAACCATTTATGATTGGTTGACAGTGAAGTGCTTCTAAGTTCGCCACTACGCCAAGCTGCAAAACGTTAGTGGTAAGCCAAAAAAAGAACGACCATGCTGATAATAAGATAATTTTGGATAAATTTGCTTTATGAAAAAGCGGACCGACATATTGAACCGTATAACTGGCGTAGTTGATAAAACTGCCCCTGGCGCTGAGGTATATTTGTATGGTTCTCATGCCAGAGGTGATGCAAAACCTCTTTCAGACTGGGATATATTAATTTTACTTAACTCAAAGACTATTTCCCTTAATCTTGAGACGAAATTCATGGATGAGTTTTATGAAGTTGAGCTTGAGACGGGTGTGATCATATCTCCTATTGTTTACACAAAGAAGGATTGGGATGAAACCCGATTGAATACTCCTTTATATGAAAATATTAAAAAAGAAGGAGTTAGAATAAGATGACAGGCTCAAAAAGAGATTTAATTGAGTATAGGATAAAAAGAGCAAAAGATACTTTTTAGGATGCTCTTATTCTGGCTGAAAAGAATAAATGGAATTCTGCAATTAATAGGCTTTACTATGCAGCTTATTATGCCGTAATTGCGTTACTCTTAAAATCAGATATTAAGGCTACTACACATAATGGAGTCAAATCAAATTTTTCCGAATACTTTATCAAAACTGGTATAATCTCCAAGGATTTAGGCAAAATCTTTTCACAGCTTTTTACGTGGCGCCAAAAAGGAGATTATGATGATTTGTTTGATTTCGAAAAAGACAAGGTCTTGCCTTATCTTGAGCCAGTTAAAGAATTAATTGAAACTATCGGAAAAATAGTCAGGGAATAAATGGCCTACCACTAACAGCCGGTATAAGCTATTGCTGGTTGGAGGTTTGCGAATGATAGTTCATTTGATTAAATTCAGCTAACTTGACCACATAGCACCCTGTAACCCGCCACGCCCCATACCGCCAACCGTTAGCATTCAGTGGAAAAAACACTGACACAATAAAGCAACAGTAACAAAAACATTTAAAAAAATGAATATTCACAATTAAAAAAGGAGGGCATAACTGAGACACAAGAAAAAAGTTGCAAGTTGAAAGGAGCAAGTTAAAAGTTTTAGGAGTGACAACACTTTTAACTTTTACCTTTTCCCTTTTTACTGTATCAGCACAGGAAAGCGTTAACGCCACAGGCGGCAATGCTTCGGGCAGCGGTGGCTCGGTGAGTTTCTCCGTCGGGCAGGTTGTGTATCAAACCCATTTTAGCACAAGCGGTTCTGTGACACAGGGCGTACAACAACCGTATGAAATTTCGGTAGTAACAGCCATTGAAGAAGCCAAAGGCATCAATCTTTCGGTTTCGGCTTATCCCAACCCCGCTACCGATTATCTGATATTGGAGGTAAAAGACTTTGGCCTTTCTGATTTATACTTTTACCTGTACGACATGAGTGGAATACTTTTGCAAAACCAAAAAATCTCTGGCAGCCAAACAAGCATTGTCATGAGCAATCTTGTACCCGCCACCTATTTTGTAAAAGTAGTTCAGGATAACAAAGAAGTAAAAACATTTAAGATCATTAAGAACTAAGGAGGGCAAAACAATGAAAAAATTATTTACAGTTTTAGCGGCAGTATTCTTCACTGTCGGCGTGTTCGCTCAACCACCCGAAAAAATAAGCTATCAGGCAGTAATACGGGACCAGAATAATAATTTGGTAACGAATCAGGCAGTTGGAATGAAAATAAGCATTTTTAGAGGTTCAACCATTGGAACAATTGTTTATGAGGAAACTTATAATCCGAAGCCAACAACAAACGCGAATGGGCTTGTTACTGTTGAAATTGGAGGGGGAATCCCACAGAAAGGAACTTTTTCAGAAATTGACTGGTCGTCCGGAACATATAAGCTGATGACAGCAATAGACCCGGAAGGTGGAACGAATTATACCATCACGGGAAGTTCTCAGATATTGAGTGTTCCGTATGCATTACATGCTAAGACAGCTGAAAGTGTAACCGGAACAAAAACCTACTCCGTAGGCGACTTCGCTCATGGCGGTATTGTATTCTGGGTGGACGGAACCGGACAGCACGGGCTTGTTTGCGCTAAAGTAGACCAAAGCGACGAAGTAAGATGGTATGCAGGCACCAACGGTAGAACGCAAGCCAAAGGAGATGGCCCATATGCAGGCAAAGCCAATACTTCCATTATTATTTCAGCTCAGGTTGCAATAGGTGATGATGGCAGTACTTATGCGGCACGTATTTGTAACGAATTACAAATAACTGAAGGTGGTATAAGTTATGGCGATTGGTACTTACCCTCAAAAGAAGAGCTGAACCTGATGTATCAAAATAGGACAAAAATTAATGCTACTGCAGCTTCGAATGGAGGCAGCAGTTTTGCTGGTGCCTACTATTGGAGTTCTACGGAGGACAATACCAACCTCGCTTGGATTCAGAGCATCAGCAATGGCAGCCAGCTCAACTTCAATAAGTACAGCACATTTAGGGTGCGTGCTGTTCGGGCTTTTTAGTTCATTTTACACTATCAGGCTATACCCGAGTCTTTCAACCCATCTTCCTGGAAGGTGGTTGTTGAGTGTAATTCTTCAGCTAATTTAGCGTTATCAACTTAAGCTGAAAAGCTTTTTTTATTAATTCGGCAGTATTTCTTGCTTCCAGTTTGGATAACAGGCTTTTGCGATATGTATCCACAGTATAGATACTGATATTTAGTTGCAAAGCTATTTCACCATTGGTATAACCGTCTTTGATTAATTCAAGCACTTCCTTTTCTCTTCTTCCCAGGACGATATTTTCAGTAACATGAGTTTCAGCCGCATGAAGTGTTTTCGCTACTTCAAACGGAAGATAGGTCTTACCTATGGAAGCCAGATGAATAGCTTCAGTGAGTTCTTTTTGGCTGGCATTTTTTAGTACATAACCCGATGCGCCATTATCTATCATCTCTTTGATATAACTCGCCTGATTAAAAGTGCTGATTCCCAGAATTGCCATTGAAGGATACCTGGCTTTTAGTTCTTTGCATAAATCAACACCACTGCCATCGGGCAGATTGATATCTAACAGCAGGACATCCGGCTGTCTGTTTTTCAAAAAAGCTTTACATGATGCTACAGTTGAGGCAGACCCTATCATTTCGATATCTCTGTCGTTGGCAAGCAACGAACGAATGCCTTCTACTACCATGTAGTGATCGTCGGTGATGAATACCTTTATCATTTAAGTGATATTAAATTCCAGATTAACAGCAGTGCCACTTTGGGGTGATGACTGCAAATCAATTTTTCCATTGAGCAGTTCCACCCTTGAACGGATATTCCGCCAGCCCATTCCGCCTTTTTCCTCACTGAGCTTGGTATCAAAACCTCTCCCGTTATCTTCCACATTTACAACCAGTTTCCCATTTTCATTAAATAACTGTACCAGGGCCTCAGTTGCCTGTGCATGTTTGATAACATTGTTCAATAATTCCTGAACAATGCGGTAGATTGCAATTGCAGGTGATTTCTCAATTTCCCTTTTTTCCATTCCCATAGATTGGTAAACCACCTTCACCATTCCCGATTTGTTGATTTCGGCAATGTAATCTTTCAACGCTGCATCTAATCCATACCTGACTAAGGCTTCGGGCATCATGTTATGTGCAACCCGCCGCATTTCCTGAATAGAACTGTCCAGCATATCCATGCTTCTTTCGAAAGCCTGCCGGTTTTCTTCGGTCATAATTAAGTTCCCCTTCATATCCTGTAATGAGTATTTTATTCCTGATAACATGCCGCTCAACCCGTCATGAAGATCTTTTGCCAATCTGGCCCTTTCCTGTTCTTCTCCTTTCAATACGGCTTGTGCAGCGTTCAATTGTTGTTCTTTTTCCAATTCAATGATGTGTTGTTTTTGCAGTCTTTGTTTTTGATGATACGTCCGGTAGGTCAACAAAAGAATGACAGCGAGCGCCCCTGCCCCGCCTCCAAATAAATAATTCATGGTTTTCCTTTGCCTGATTTCCGCTTTCTGCAACTGGATGGTACCTTCCTTTTTTTCTGTCTCGTATTTTTTTTCAAGATCTGCTGTCACCTCGTGTATCTCTTTATTGGAGATCGAATCCTCAACTTCTTTAAGCATCTCATGATAATTCAATGCCTTTTCATATTTCCCCCAATCTTTGTACAGTTTATACAGATCTTCCCACAAGACACTTTTTTGAGTGAGCTCACCCGTTTGTTCAACCGCTGAACTTGCATCCAATAGGATTTTTTCAGCTTCAGCAAATCTTTTTTGAAGCCTGCGGATATTACCCATCTGCATTAACGACTGATATTTGCTGAATGTAAGCCCGTTCGCATCTGCAAATTCATAGGCAATCTTAAATTCATCATAAGCTTCTTCATATCTTCCTACATTACTATAAACACCTCCGGCAACAAGATGATAGCCAAAAGCCATATCCGGATCCAGATCATGACCTTTTTCATAATAAAGCTTCGCACTATCCACATATTTGGTAGCTTCTTCGTATTTGTCCGCATCCGACAGGCCATAAGCTATAATGTAATAACTAAGAAAAATATCTCTGTCCGACTTCATTGATCTGGCATAGGCAAGGCCTTTCCGTGCATACTCTTCCTGTTTTTCATGATTCTGCAATTCACTGAATAGAATAGCGAGGTTTAAGTATGATTTTACAATGTTGCCGGTATTGCCGACTTTTTCGTACAGTTCGGTTTGCCGGATCTGATATTCAACAGCCTTTTCGAAATTATTCATAAACCTGTAGGACCCTGCCAGTGTTCCGTAAATCTGCGCCTTCCGTAATGATACTCTTTCGTCATCACTTTTTTCCAGATAAAGCAAAGCACTGTCCCCAGACAGTTTTGCCTCCTGATATTTTCCCTGTGCCTGATTAAAGGAAGATAGTTCAGAATAGGCTTCAGCAGTTTCAAAATTCAATTTTTTTGTTTTTGCAAAATCTATGGCCTCTCTGTAAGCTGTGCGGGCTCTGGCCGTGTCAACGGTTTCCAATAAGGTGGCCAGTTTTCGCATGTTAAAAGCCCTGCTTGTATCAGGCATTTCTTTTTTGAGCAAGTTGATAACAGTATCAATTTGAGGGGTCTGTGGCTTAGCTTCAACCCCCAAAAACAATATCAACAATAAAAACAAAAGACGCTTCTGATTCATTTTCTTTTCATGCATTCAATTACAAATAAACAAAACCTGCAATAAACTCCTATCCCTCTTTTTGGGGAGTCGGCCACCAATTATACACTTTTTAAGAAAAAAAGATCAGCATGCTTGTTATTATATGTGAATATTAAAGTGGTTTATGCCAGATCGAACTCAATACTCACGGCTGTTCCGTGATCGGCGGATGATTGGAGGTCGATTTTTCCGTTGAGCAAATCCACTCTCGACCGGATATTCCGCCAGCCCATACCGCCTTTTTCTTCGCATAGCTTTGTGTCAAAGCCTTTACCATTATCTTCTACGTTTACAACCAGTTTGCCATTTTCACTGAAAAGCTGCACCAGCACTACTGTAGCCTCTGCATGCTTGATAACATTGTTCAATAATTCCTGAACAATACGGTAGATGGCAATAGCCGAGGATTTTTCAATGTTTTTGTTTTCCATACCCATGGATTGATAAATCACTTTTACGATACCGGTATGGTTTATTTCGCCCACATAATCCTTCAGTGCGGCATCCAGGCCGTACCTGACCAATACTTCAGGCATCATATTGTGAGCTACTCTGCGCATTTCCTGAATAGAACTGTCGAGCATGTCAATGCTGCGTTCAAAGGCCTGCCGGTTTTCTTCGGTCATAATCAGATACCCTTTCATATCCTGTAATGAATATTTTATTCCTGACAGCATGCCGCTCAGTCCATCGTGCAAGTCTTTCGCAAGCCTGGCTCTCTCCTGTTCTTCTCCCATCAATACGGCTTGTGCAGCACTAAGCCGCTGTTCTGTTTCCAGTTCACTGATGCGTTGCTTTTGTAATTTTTGCTTTTGATGATAATTGCGGAAGCCGAGAATTATGATAGTGATAAGACCCAATAATCCGCCACCAAGAACATAGTTGATGGTGTTTTTATTTTGTATCTGAAGTTGCTGAATCTTTTTTTCATCTCTGAGAGCCATGATCTCTCTATCCATTTTGTCAACCCTGAAGCGGGTTTCGAGCATGCTTATTTTGTTTTTGACATTATCCGAACTTAATTTATCTGCCGCATCTTTAAAAAGCTGATGATATTCATAAGCCTTTTTATAATCGCCCTGTTGCGCGTACCACCATGCATAAAACTCATATACATCGGGCCATACGGGAATTATATTGTTTTCTTCAACAATGCGGTGAAGAGAAGTAAGCGTTGTGATAAAGCCCTTGTCTCCGTTATCTTTCTGGCAACCGGCCAGGCTGGTTAACGCGGTTACCTGCAAATTAACTTCACCGGCAATTTTTGCGTAATGAAGCGCCTTATTGTACAGTTCGATTGCCTTTTTGGGATTCTTATAATAAAACTCCTCCACATCGGCGGCATTGAGGTAGTAAACATAGAAACTTCTGTCATTGTTGAGGTCTTTGACGATCTTCCATGCTTCTTTTAAAATTGAATCGGCCGGCGGATAATTGTCTATGTCTGCATAATAGTTTGCCCTGTTCATTAATTGTGTTGCCAACAAGCGCTTATCATCAAAAATGCGGGCATACTCAATGGCCTGCGACGAATATTCCAATGCTTTATCCGGAATATTCAGGGCCTGATAACAAAGGGATAATCCGTTGGTTACAATCACCACGGATTTATTATCCAGTTCGCGGAATATTTTTTCGCCTGCCAGAAAATCGGATACAGCCTTCTCATAGTCACCCAACCGGTAGTAAAGGTTGCCCCGGTTATTATAAAGGTGGCCGTTATTCAGCCGCATATCCCTGGAGGTATCATCTTTAATAAGCGCTTCAGCCGAATCAGCATACAGAAAGGCAGTTTCGAATGCGGCAACGTTTTTATAATAAATTAAGCCCAGTATGTAACCCGTCGTAATCCCCCATTTAAAATTTATTTTTTTGCTGAGCCGGATCATCTCTTTAAGGTAAGGCTCCATTCCCGAAGTATTGTCATAAACCGCAACTTTCATGTATTCATAAAGCGCTTCCACTTTCAGGCTGTCGGTCTTCGCAAGATCAATCGCCTTTTTCAAACTGTCTGTCTCACTTTTCTGAGCATCAGAACTTACGTGAAGCAGCATGGATAACACGAGTGAAACGACGATTCTCCGAATCATATTTATGAAATAAAATTATTTAAACCGCGGCATTGAATAATTTAATATTACAAATTAACTCTTTTTGGCACCTTTTCCCATTCCCCTTTTTAAGGGAGTCAAAAGTAAAATTTTCACCTTTTTAGGGGAATGAATGTTTATCCGTGAAAACATAGTTTTGTAAATGATTGTTTACCGGATAATTTCGGTAACGGAAGACAAACAGAAAAAAACAAAAACCGTATTATTATGAAATTCAATCTCTACTTTGTTAAGACAATCTCTCTTCTCTTCTTTCTGATCATTTGTAATGAGGCTTTTGTTTTTGCTCAGAGTCCTTCGCTCACTGACACGGTGCCTTATAGAACCCTCTGGAACGTAGGTCCTAATAAACAACTATACCTCACGACGAATGGAGAGGTCCAATACTACTGGGAAAGAACTACCAGTACGGGCTCAGAATATCTGGGCAGCCCGAAGGGATCAGGCAGCACGCAGTTCACTATATTTATTGATTTCCCGGAAGAAGGTACTTACCGCATCTGGTTGTATCCCATCGGAGCACATCCCTTTACCAGTGTGACTTTTGGAGGAAATTATCCTTACAGAGACAACCTGTTGCGGGTAGAGCAATGGGGGAAAATACAATGGACATCTTTCGAGAGTGCTTATCAGGCATGTAAGAACTTAAGTTTCATAGGTGTAACAGATATACCGAACCTTGAGAATGTAGGCAGTATGGCCTATGCATTTGCTTTAACCGAGATAGAAGACATCCCCCATATACGGGGATGGCAAACCGGTCATGCAACATCTATGAGGAGCATGTTCCATAATGCCAGAAAATTTAATGGGGATGTTTCGAATTGGAATGTTATGAATGTAACAGATATGAGGAGCATGTTCGAGGGCGACAGCAGTTTCAACCGTAGTATTCGAGGATGGGATGTGAGAAAAGTTACAAACATGACGTCCATGTTTGCAGGCGCTGTGAATTTTAATTCAGACCTGGATGCATGGGATGTGGATAATGTTACCGATATGACCTCAATGTTTCAGGGCGCACTCAGTTTTAACGGGAATATTGTTGGATGGCGCGTAAAAAATGTTAAAAAAATGAGGGCTATGTTTCTGAGAGCTAACTCGTTTAATCGCAATATAAGTTCATGGGATGTAAGCTCGGTGGAAGATATGGAACTCATGTTCGACAATGCACATTCGTTTAATCAGGATTTGGGGAAATGGCATTTAAAGAGTCTCGAAGGAGGAAAAATTACATTCGACCGTTCCGGCATGAGTTGTGAAAACTATACGAATACACTCAAGGGATGGGCCAGGCAATCTAATGTACCATCGAATATTACCGTTAGCGCAGCATATTTGGGATACAGTAATAATCCCGTTTTTCTTATCGATAGAGAGCGTTTGCTGTACAGATATAATTGGGTGATTTCAGGCGACTCACCAGGTGCTTGTAATGTGTCGATTGCTTCGGATGATTTTATAACAGTTTGGAATACGCAGTATTATGACAATAATGATAAAACAGTGACCTTACCTGTCAGAGGGCGCTATCTTGCCGTGTGGGAAGAAGTAAGCAACCCGGCAAATTCCGGAAATACTGAAGTGATATCAGGAAGACTAACCCTGACTTTTCCCCATCCGGGCACCTACCGGGTGTATTTGAGGGCACAATTCATGCCCGGAGATAGTACCCTTAACAGGGTCAATTTTAGTGAAATAAATGATGCTGCCAAACTGATCCGGCTGGAAAACTGGGGCAATGTTCCATGGACTTCTTTTGAAAATGCATTTGCCGGCTGTTTCCTGATGAAGGTTACCGCCATGGATTTACCCAATTTGAATTTCGTAACATCTATGAACAGCGCCTTTAGCGGTACAGGCTTTGATTCGATTCCCCGGTTCAATGAATGGGATGTCAGCAGGGTAACAGATATGGGGAACATGTTTATCTATAATTCAAAGTTTAACCAGAATATCAATGGCTGGGATGTCGGTATGGTAGAGAATATGGAGGGGATGTTTCGTTATGCTGACCGGTTTAATCAGCCCCTCAATGACTGGGATGTAAGCAGTGTTAAGAATATGAGCAGCATGTTTGAATCTGCCTCTGCTTTTAACCAGGATATCAGTTCCTGGGATGTTGGAAATGTGACGAATATGGAGAGTATGTTTAATAGTGCTGAATCGTTCAATCAACCATTAGACACCTGGGATGTAAGAAGTGTAACCAATATGGCATTTATGTTTCTTTATGCAGAGAATTTCAATCAGGATCTCAATAGTTGGGATGTCGGGATGGTTGAAGATATGAGTTCTATGTTTAACCAGGCATTTTCCTTCAACGGGGCTGTTGGCAACTGGGATGTTGGTAGTGTCATCAAAATGCCCTATCTGTTCTCAAATGCCACTTCCTTTAATCAACCTGTAGGATCCTGGGATATGAGAAATGTTGAAGATATCACAGGTTTGTTTAATAATGCGGAATCCTTTAATCAACCCCTGAATGACTGGAAAATAAATAGTGTTACATCACTGGAAAGTTTGTTCAGGTATGCATCTTCATTCAATCAACCCATTAACAGTTGGGATGTGAGTAATGTCTCAAGCTTCAAATTATTTATCGAATACGCATCTTCCTTTAATCAATCGTTGGCTGACTGGGATTTGAGTGGTATTGAAATCGATCCGGATTCTAGCCGTTTTGATATTTCTTTCTCAGGCACTGCTTTAGATTGTATTACCTACAGTGAAACACTGAAGGGATGGGCAGCAAACCCGAATACTCCGGATGGAGTTAAACTCGATGCAACCGGTCTGGGTTACAGCGGTGACGACGATGTGATTGATGCCAGGAATTACTTACGCTGGGAATTAGGGTGGCTAATAACGGGTGATTACATAGGTGATTGTACAACACCGGTTGAGGTCACAGCATTTATCACTGTCTGGAAAACGGATGCTGTATCGGAAGAGGGAAAAAAACAAGGGGCAAAAGGAAACCAAAGCGAAGACAACGAAATTGTAATTCCTGCCTTCGGTAATTTCATCTATACATGGGAACAACTGGATAATGATGGTAACCCTACTGGCCTTACCGGTTCCGGTACAGGCAGTGGACGAACAGTCGTTACTTTTCCCGAACCCGGTAATTACCGTGTTATGATGGAGAATGATAAAAATAGTTCTTTCCCTTTGGAGGGAATTTCATTCTTTGCAACCTCTGGTGATCCATTGAAGTTAATTGAAATTCAACACTGGGGTAAAATGAAATGGGTGACCATGGGTTTTGCCTTTTACGACACAGAAAATCTTCAAATAACGGCAACAGATATTCCTGATGTATCAAATGTTACCGATATGTGGGGAGCATTTTATAATTCGGGTATCAGCACAGTACCCAATATGGGTGATTGGGATGTAAGCAAGGTTGAGTATATGGGTGAAATGTTTGCAGGGGCACATAATTTTAATCAGCCTATTGATAATTGGGATGTAAGTAGCGTTACGAGTATGGATAACCTTTTTAAAGATGCTACTGCCTTCAATCAGCCACTGAATAGCTGGAATGTCAGCAATGTAGAGAATATGTCGGGAATGTTCGAAAATGCAGAGAACTTTAATCAACCCATCGGCAGCTGGAATGTTTCGAATGTTACGGACATGAGTTCAATGTTTTATCAGGCTTACGCTTTTAACCAGCCAATTGGTGATTGGGATGTTAGCAATGTAAATAATATGAGCCGTATGTTCTGTTTCGCACGCAATTTCGACCAGGATATATCCGGATGGGATGTAAGCAATGTCATAAGCATTAATAACATGTTTTGGGGTGCAGCTGACTTCAATCAACCCGTGGGTAACTGGGATGTAAGCAGCCTTGAGAGCATGGTCGGGGCTTTTAATTATGCTTCATCTTTTAATCAATCACTTGAAGGATGGAATTTAAAGAGCCTGAAACACTCAAATAGCAGCTCTTATGATATAGCTCTTGCGTATTGTGCCATGGATTGCATTAATTACAGCCGCACGTTGCGGGCTTGGGCAGCCAATCCTGAGTCGCCTGCGGGTATAGTTTTAGAGGTAACGGGGATGAGTTATAGTCCGGATGTATCAGCTTATCGTGATTTTCTGATTAATGATTTAGGCTGGACAATAACAGGAGATACAGAGGGTAATTGCAGTGTCGGTACTTCTGTAAGCGTTTACCCTGTGTTTGCAGATAATACTTCTGTAAACGTTTACCCTAACCCTGCCCGGAGTGTGGTTACGGTTTCAGGATTATCCGGAAGATCAGTCATCAAACTGATGGATGTAACAGGGAGAGTATTGCAGACCATGTCTACAAGTAGCCCGTCAGAAAAAATAAACGTATCTCAATTGGTGAAAGGAGTTTATCATCTGGTAATCACTTCTGAAAGAGGGTATTCAACTACGAAGAAAATCGTGAGAGAGTAGGTTTCAGGTAACAGATCCGTAACAAAAGGCTTCCGGCTGTAAAAGGCCGGAGGCTTTTTTTTTAGAGCAAAACAGGTAACACTCAGATAGCTCGTGAGTAGTCAAAGCCTTTCGTTCACTCCTTTATTTAGGGGAGTAAAAACAAAAAAATTCACCTTTTTCAGAGAATAAAAAACTTTGGAAGTCTTTTCAATTTTGTATTGGAGATCACTGCTGTCCGGTTCAAATGCAATTTCGATAATTCATGAGATAGTTGGCAGCAAATACAATCACAAACCATTGAATATAAGATATGTGAGGAGCTATAGTTATAAAAAATCTGAAAGATTAAACACTGAAAGCGATTTTTTTTTGAAATCGAAAAACCATCATTTTATCCTAATATACTATAAATATGCAACATACAAGGCTTAGCATAATTTTAACCGGACACTACTGATTGGAGATATCAAAAAAACAGAAAATTTTCAACCAACTTAAACTTAAATAAAATGGAAAACATTCTCTCTTTCAGGTTTGGAAAAGACGGCTACGGATCTGTTTTACTTTCGCTGATAATGGCGATAATCCTTATTTCATGCTCAAAGTCAGCCAACGTACCGGAAAATTATAAATCCCGGGCATCACGCGGTTTTATGGAAGAATGATGAAACCACATTACTGAATGAGGGCGGTGGCGATGTGTCTGTTTGTGGTTATAGCTCCTTTGACAGGAGTCTGCCATCAAATGTGTATCTCAAAAAAGCAGTCCTTTGGAAAAACGGGTAATTTATTGAACTATCTGACGGAAGTAGGGCTGCTGAGGCTATGGCTCTCTATGTTTCGGGAAATAATGTCTATACGGTGGGTGTGCGAGAGGGACGAACAAAGCTATTACTTTGCCACCCTAAGGTTCTAGGCCGACATTTCTGTCCAGGCACAATCTTTAGGACTTTTTCCGCCTTTGCAGCGGCAGTTCAATCCTCAAGTTTTTTGGTGGGAATCATTCTTTATCAATTGGACCCGTTAATCATCACCGACATAAGGGTTTGCCATATGTCTACTCCCCTAAAAAGGGGATAATTTTTTTTCAATTTTCACCTTTTTGGGTGATTGTTCAAAATTCACAGTTAAAGCAGCTTTGTACAGACAATATTGGAATATCTATCGAAATCATATTAAATAAAAAGGACTCTATTACTAAAAAAAACAAAGAACATGAAAACATTATTCATTTTTCTGGCTTGCAGTCTGTTTTGTCTGAATACAACCCAGGCACAGTTTATCAAAGAATTAAAAGAAAAAGTAAATAAGACAGTTGAAAATGCAATAGACAAGAAGCTGGATAAAACAGCAAAAACTTCGGACAAGTCTTCTGAAAGTACCGAAAAGAATAACTCATTTGACTCTGACGATAAATCGGAAAACAAACAGGTGGCTGGAACACAATCTGCCGGAGCGGGTTCTTACATAGTTTACAGCAGGTTCGATTTTATCCCGGGCAACACCATCCTGTATTATGACAATTTTGAGAAAGACAATATCGGAGAAACACCCGAGGGATGGATGACCACCAACATGTCGGAGGTAGTAGAGATAGAAGGATTAGAGGGAAAATGGATCACACTGGAGCCCAAGGGTGGAGCGGCGAATATTGTCCGCAGTAAAAAACAAAGCTGGGGCGATAATTTCACCATAGAGTTTGATATTTTCATGGAACCCGGAATGGAAGGTCAATCTGAACAATTGTACATCTACCTCGGTAATTCAGGTGGAAAAATGGTAAGTGATGAATCTCTGTTAAACGAAATATACAGGGGTGATGCCATCGAATTATATTTTGGAATTAACAAGAAGGATGGGACAATGTACGAGTTGACAAGCTATAGGAATGTTGCTGCCGACAAGCCGGGAAGTAAAACCAAATTCTCAAGTGATAGAGATATCAAAGTCAATTTCCTGAAGCCATTACACATGAGTTTTTGTGTGCAGGGCAAGAGGCTCCGTTTCTGGATGAATGAGAAGAAATATCTCGACATCAACAGTGCCATCAATCCTGATGCTATTCCTAACCTCCTCGGATTTAAAGGACATTATAACACCAATTCAAAGTTTTTCGTAAGCAATATCCGCATCGCCAAAGATGTTCCCGATACCCGTGCTGAATTCGATGACGGTAAAATCATCAGCAATCTGCTCTTCTACAGCGGCACTGCCAAGATGAAACCCGAAAGCCTGGGTGCATTGTTCGATATCAGCAAGGTGATCAAAGATGCTTCAGGCCCGGTCAGGATTGTAGGCCATACCGATTCTGACGGTGATGACGCACTTAATTTGAAACTGTCGCAGCAGCGGGCAGATGCTGTTAAAGATCTGCTGGTAAAAGAATATGGTATTGATGCTTCAAAACTGAATACGGAAGGCCGCGGTGAATCGCAACCTATAGCAGATAATAAAACGGCAGAGGGTAAGGCGCAAAACCGGAGAGTGGAATTCATTTTCAAACCGGAAGCGGATAATTATAAAAAAACGGCAGGTACTGCAAATGTTTCTGCACCGGCGGCTGAAAAGACAACAGCATCTGTAAAAAATAACAGCGAAACAGCTCATCTGAATAATGAACCGGGAAGTATGTCTCTGCAATCGGCTATCCTGAATACAACACTCCCCTATGCTCAGTTTATGACAGGGCCGAATGGCAATTATGTGTTGGCTGCCAGCAAGGAAGAAGGAAACAGCAAAGAGAATTTTATGAAAATCACCATAAAACCGGTCGGAGGAAAATTGGCGCCGGGGACATATCTTTTTGAGGTGCAGAACGCAAAAAATCCTTCGTTTAATGTAAAAGAGTTTCCTCAGATACAAGGGTCAGAAGCCGTTCTGTTATTTGGCAAAGACAATAAGCCCTATGTCGCCGGATTCGTGCCTTATATCTCTACCCAGCACGAATCCAAATATTATGACGATACAAATTTTAATCCTCCTGCACCATCTGATGCCTGCAAACTGGTGATTGAATCGGTAAAGGACGGAAAGGCAAGCGGGTACTTTGTTTTGGGTGTAAGAACGGATGGCAATAAAGCTGTAGTGGTGGGTGACGGTATGACAAGAACGATTACCGGTAAATATGAAGGGCAGATGAAAGGAACGTTCAGGGATTTGCCAATATATTAATAGTCGCTGATGAAACCTGATTTCCTCCAAATAAGATTATTATCAAAAAAATAAAACAAAAAATATGAAACGCTTAAATTTTATCGCCATTCTTTTTTCCTTTCTCACAATCATTTCCTGTTCAAAAGAGGATACAGCTACTCCTGAAGAAGGAAAACAATCAGCATATATAGTCGGCTATGAGATCATTGAAGGCAGAAAATCCGCCACAGTATGGAAGGATGGGGCGGCTACACACCTGAACGATGGCATTGACGATTCCGGACAGGCTATGTCAGTTTTTGTCAAGGATAAAGATGTTTATGTTGCGGGATATACCAGTCCGAAAACAGGGGGCAATTTAACAGCTACAATTTGGGTTAATAACACACCTCGTCCATTAACCTTTTCCGGTGATTATTCAATTGCCAATGCTGTTTATGTTTCAGGCAACGATGTGTATGTGGCGGGCTATGAAGTAAGTGGCAAAATAAGCACATCCATTATTTGGAAAAACGGTGTACCGGAAGCCCTTGACGCCGACGGATATACAACCTTGTTATATAATATTTTTGTTTCAGGCGGAGATGTATATGCGGTAGGAATGGGAACTGACAATACAACGAAAATAAGTTTTGCAGCATATTGGAAAAACGGGGTATTCACAAAATTGACAACCGGGGAAACCAATGCTTCTGCTAATGGCATTTTTGTGGAGGGTAATAATGTGTATATAGCCGGGAGTGAATATATAAGAGATCCTGTGGGCCATCTTGTACCTATTCTCTGGGTAAATGGGGTGGCAAACAGGCTGCCCGCCGGAAGTAACACCATTGCAAGAGCCACTGGTGTTTTCGTTGATGGTAAAGATGTATATGTGGTAGGGAACCAAGTCCCGCCAGGTGTGCCGCCAATGGCCATGATGTGGAAAAATAACAAAGAATTTTCCAGAGACGATCAGGCCAATTCAGCCGTGGCAAACGCAGTATATGTTTCAGGTGGAGAAGTGTTTGCAACAGGAATGACAACGCCGGATGCCAATTCCGGAATTCGTGCTACCTTCTGGAAAAATGGGCTGAATCAGAGGGAAGAGGTAAGCTCCAATAATTCTTGGGCTAATGGCATTTTTGTTACTGGTGGCAAAAAATAATACTGAATCACCAGGACACCAAGACACGATCCCCGATAGCTATCGGGACACTAAGAAAGAAAAAATCCTGGTAAACCCTGGCGCCTCCGTGCCTCCGTGGCAATAAAAAGAAGATAATGATGAAAAAACGTTTTCTGTTACTATTTGTTGGAGTACTTATAGCTATTTCATCTCCGGCACAGATATTAAAAAGGCTGGAGGAGAAAGTCAATAGAAAAATTGAAAATGCTATAGACAGAAAAGTTGATAACACCATTGATAAAATAGTTGACAAGATTACAGATCCGAAGCCTTCTGAAAAATCATCACAATCAAAAGGTGAAACTGAGGCCCATACAAAAACAACCCCGTCTCCTGATAATAAACAAGTGGTGAAAACTAAAAAACAAGTTGAACTTAGTAATGCTTCCGTACAAAATGAAAACCAGGATAACTGTGAGAAGGAAGCAGAAAAGAAAAAAGGCACATGGGTACAATCAGTTGTGTATAATTACGAATATCCAACCCCGAATGAAAAAAGATTTACTCCGAATATGGAGAGGGTTATGGATGCCATAGCTGACGTAGTTATCAAGACCAATCCTGCACCCGTCGGAAGCAAGGCAGAATGGGAAAAATGGTTTATCCGCAGCGGCGACACTGTTTCCACTCCTGATCGCTTTTTGCACTCCTATCAATTCGTCGGAAAGTTTCTGCCGTTTATCTGCAATTATGGAAAAGCAGAACCATACGGGATTACAGACACCTGGCTGTTTATAAGAGTCAACGCGTTTCATCATTCAGAAGTTACACAACAGCATCAGATCAATACCACCTTCGGTGATAAGGTGTTCTCACTTGGTAAGCAAGCCGGAACACTCGGTGGCTATCCCTATTTTGAGCCTGAACCTACAGGTATCCGACAGATTCCTGCAATAGTTTATCATTCTGTACTTATTCACCGCTCAGGCAAACTCCCTTACGTTCCTGTCACCAGGGGTGAACTGCTGGAGATGTGTAAGAAATGGATCACAATGGTGGAATCAGGCAAACAGAAAGCAACCGGTAATGCGGTTTCAATGCGTGCCAATCTGGACAGACTCTACAATCTGAACAAAGATGATCTGGATAAGCCTGCCATTATCCAAAAGGCAGCATGGGATTTCAACGAGCTCAGCAATATAGGCTCTGATACGCAAAATATTTTTACGACACCTGATAATGGTTACCAGTTGCTGAGGCCCGACTTTAGTTATGTGGACCAGTCGGTATCAAAGTGGAGGCCACAGTTTATGGTAGTTACCTGGTACAAAGTGGCCGGTAAACAAAATTCTGCGGAGCTGGATAAAGTGATGAGAGAGCAATTTGATTTTAAAAAGTTGGAAGCATTAATGAATTAAAAAACTCTTGTTATGAAACTATATTTTTCAATAATCCTGACCTGCTTTTTCTTTTCAGCTTTTGCTCAAAAGAATGTTGTGCCGGCAACATCTTCTCCATTAAGCGGTATCTCTCTTCCTGCCGGCAGCAAGCAGGACACAAGAGGAATCAGTGTTTCCGCTGCGCGTATATTATTAAATGAAGAGAGTAAAAAGATGGAAAGTACGATTGGTGACGTAGAGGTCTTTGTACTCCCTTCTGAAAAGGCATCGGGCTATTCGTCTGATGACCTTATCAACAGCCTTGAAGAGGCAGGATGGGAAATCTCTATCCTGCCAGACGACAACAAATATGCGTGGCTCAGAAAGGGCAACGAATTCCTGATAACTTACTTCAATACCGATAAAAACTCAACATCCCTGTACTTCGGCAGACCAAAATCCTTACCTCTTTTTGAGACTTCCACGGCCAACACAAACAATTCCGCCGTTCAGCCCGTCGCTCGGAAAAAATCTACCGTACAAGTTAATACTACTGCACAAAACGTGGCACCCGGCAACTTTGCTTTCTACATCACCAACTGGGATGACGGCTGGGTATCCACTATCCAGAGTGATAAAGTAGTAGTAACCAAAGGCAATGTCAAGGTGTATATCTATTTTCCGCTACAACACAATGATGAAACCAGGAGAGAGGGGCGCGATTATTTCTGGGATAATTATATAGCCCGGCAGTTCAAAATAATCAGTAAGCAATACCAGGATAAGGGAGAAGTTATCGGGTCTCTCAAACCTCCATATATAGAGGGCCAGGCCATTGATCCTGCTACCGGCAAGAATTGCTTTTTAGGCTTTTACGTTACTTCCGGATCGGGTATCATGTACCCAACGCTGGTGGTAGCGCCTGATGCGAATACTTTGTGGGCAAATTTCCCTAATGCCAATGATAACTATAATTCGGAAATAGCCGCCATGCGGGGGTATAACAAGTTTGCCATTGCTTTAAAAGATCTTGTTGGGGTGTGGAGTGGCAATGATGGCAGCGCTATGAATTACTACAACGCCTACACGGGAACTTATCTGGGAATGAGTGTGGCTGCATCTTCCGATGAGTTTACATTCAGTGCCGATGGCACCTACAGCAGTAAACATTCGGGCGCAACAGGCATGGTGGGCAATATGCAGACCTACTCACAAAACTACAAGGGCAAGGCGACTGTTTCTGACTGGGAAATAGTATTGCCAAACAGATTTGAGGGTAAGACCAGTACCTATTATGCATACTTTGAAGTGATACCGGGGGGGAGAGTCCTGCATCTTCAGGATAAACAGTATAAGGGAATGACGTATGTTCTGGTGAAGAAACAGTAATGGCTAAAAAATAAGTGTAAGATCATCGAAAATCCTGGAAGCTTAAAAGTAAAAATTACAACTATGCATAAACTTATTTTGCTTACCATTTTCTCCGTTTTCTGCATCACATTAAATGCACAGCAAAAACAAACCAAGGGAGAAAAGCCCCCTACCCGGAAGGAGATGGAAGAGATGATGAAAGAAATGCAGGAGGCATTGAACGACCCTGAAGTGCAGGAGATGATGAGGCAGGCCGGAAAGAATATGCCCGATTTTGACGCGCTGCAGAAAGCAGCGAAGATGGCCGGACAAAATAGTGCAGGAACACAAACGGCCCCACCGACTGAGATTACGGCAGCGGCTAAGGCCTCCGCCTTGAAACTAAGGCTGAATAACGCCAATCTCCAGAGCTATCTGGACGACCTCCATGCGAACGTGGATAAAATGCTTTCCAGAGGAAAAAGTGATTCACTCAATAAGGTAGTTGCCCAGTTCAAAGAACCTGAAATGATAGCAGAGCTGGGAGCAGCGTTATATTACAAAGACGGCCCGACAGAAGCTATATGGTTTTTGACCAGGGCAGCCTCCATGGACAAGTCAGATCACAGCACATTAAATAACATGGCTGCTATATTCATCATGACCGGTGCGGAAAATGTTGCCCTGCCTGTACTTCGCTATCTGGAAGCAGATCATCCTGAGAATACTACTGTTCTGAACAACCTTGGACAGGCTTTGTTTGGCCTGGGCGAGATTAAAGAAAGTAAGAGGAAACTGGAAGAGTGCCTTGCGATCTACGCGATGCACCCGCAGGCAAATATAACCATGTGCCTGATTCAGGAAAGCGAGGGTAAAGATGGTACAGAGAATATAGAAAAAAGCCTGGAGGGAGCTTTTACTGAGGAAGCCTGGGAAATGGCAAGGCAACGGAATATAAAATTTGATTATAGAAAATTTAAACCTGAGACCAGGGTAGATAGCTACGAATATTTTAACCCATTGAAATATTTGCCTCCGGCACAGAATTCAAATGTATATGAGTCTGCGAAACGCGAGGCAGAGTGGAATGCCTGGAGTAAAGAGATAAGTAGAGTCACCAAAATATTGTTGTTAGAAAGTGCCTCTTACGGAGAAAAATATGCAGATGATATAAGTAAGGGAAAGATAATTCCCTTTATACCTCCTCTCGCACTTAAGGCCCAGTTTATGGTAGAGATGTACACTCATGCCTATGCGCAGGCAGTTGATGAAGCAGTGCAGTACCATGAAAACCAATACCAGGAAGCTGTGCGGCAGATTAACAAAGACCTCTCCGGGGAATGGAAGGCTTTTAAGGAGCGTTATGAAGACGCGTTTGGTGAAGGAAAAGAAAATCCGTTTGATGCATATTGTGCTGATCGGGATAGGCTTAATAATCGGTACCTGGAACGTTTATCACCACTTAATGATCAGTTCAATGAATATTATGCCCAGAATGCCCGGTTACTGGCTGCTGAGGTTATGTACTGGCTGCCCATGTATCCCCTCCATCAAAATGCGAATAAGTCAGAGTACTACAAATATGCAGCGTGGGCAATAAACCCTCTTATGGTTTCAACCCCGTTTATACCAAAATGCAAAGCCGATAAGGATCAGGAAGCAAGTTGGCCCGAATTAGAGGTACCTGAGTTTGAGTGCCCGATTAATTTCAGGTTTAAGTTTAAGATAATGAAGATTTCAGCCAACTGTGATGTGTTCGGGTTGGAACTGACTCCGGTTCCTTATCTAGTGATTAATTACGACAGGAACTTTGTAAGAAAAACCTCCACTTTAGCATTTGGACCAGGAGTTTCCACAGATGGCATACCCGTTATTGACCAACTGGGAGGGGCAGCAGGAGCCAAAATTCAGGGATTTATAGAATGGGGCAGTAATGGAGTTAGTGACGTAGGTGTTTCTGCGGAAGCGGGTGTGGACGCCATTGGCGTTACAGATAAGGATGTAAAAGTCGTTGCAAAAATTGGTATCTCATCCGGACCGCAATTTACGCCAGTCTATCCCGGAAGCACAACCGGCAGTCAACCGGCAGGAAACAGTACTGTTTCATCCGGTCTTCGTAATTATGTATATCAGGCTAATTAACCAGCCAAAGTTGTAAAAGCGAATGAATTTTTACCGGTATGGTGACCAAAAGAAAATAGTAGTGAACCACAAAAACTCTATCCCGATAACGATCGGGTCACAAGGAATCACCTGGAAACAACTTCGGTGAAACAGAGTACCCTGGCAACAAAAACAGATAAATAAAAACTCATGCAAAAAAGATTATTACTACTGCTGTTCTTCTTCGCAGGTTTTCACTGCTTTGCCCAGCCATGTGATCCGAGAGAATTGGCAGTCCGTCCGGGCAAATGGAAAGGGCCCCACTTTGGATCCACTTCAGCGGTTCCCGCAGCAACTGTTCAAAAAGAGAAGATTTTGTTAGCGCAGTTACAAAAAAGGTTTCAGGAATTCTACAAACCTATCGGACTTGTAGTTTCTTATTCTTTTGTAGTGGGTTTACATGGCGCAGACTATGATATAGCAGGTGCCAGGAACTGGCCTGCTTTGCCTTATCACTACGGCAGCTATTTCCTGGAGTATTGGTGCGATCCCGGCACCGGCAAAGAACTGGTAAATGGTGAAGGTGAGACCAGCACCTACTTAAATATTTACGTTAATGATATGTGGCCCATTGCCCATATCGAACCACATGAAATGTATGACAAAGACGACATCAGCAAGCCGGGATGGGATGCCCTGTATGCACAACCCGAAAAGTTAGCCGAAGGATATTACAGATTTGACCTGTTGCCTAATGACCGCAATAGGTTTTATCCTAACGACAGCTACGAGGCCTGGTTGATTACCTATGATGATAAACTTCCCTATATGCCTGTGCCCAGAAAAGAGTATCTGTTGTGGCTTCAAAAGAATCTGAAGGAAAAGATAAAAAAGAATGAATTAAACCGAAGTTATTACGGCCCTTATCTCGAAAATATAGAACGGTATTTATCAGAGAATGACGAGGAATCTTTAAGTCAACCGACCTATGCAGACGATCATGAATTGAACCATATCTTTACCTCCTTCAAAAAAGAAGGTGAAGGGATTTATATCATCAAACCCAACCTGGATTATTACAACCGTAAACTATCCCAGTCTGCTCCTCAGTTCTTTGTAGTGGAAACAAGATGCCGGAGATTGGAAGATGAAGTCTATAGAAATGGCATTGACGATGCGCGTAAAGCGATTGATATTGATATGTTGAAAGGCCTGCTGGGCAAGGAAATTTCGATGGCCCCCTGAAAGGTGTGAATTCATCTAATCTCCTTTATCACTCGTCTTCTGAGCAAGCGTTTTCGAGGATTCACGATACGTGTTTCTAAAGTTTAAAGTTTCAACCAAAGCCTCCCGTGAAAAACCTTACGGGTTATGCCCACATACATACCCAACGCAAAACCTGCAAGGTTGGGACTAAGTACAAAGCCTGCGTAAAACTTATAAGGTTTAGCCAGGGCCAATACTCCCTTTTTTAGGGGAGCTTACTCAACGAATTTTCACCTTTTTCAGGGAATAAAAAACTTTGAAAGTCTTTTCAATTTTGTATTGGAGATATTATTTCAAACAACTTAAACTTAAATAAAATGGGAAACATTCTCTTTTTAAGGTTTCGAAAAGACGGCTATGGATCTGTTTTACTTTCGCTGATAATGGCCCTAACCCTAATTTCATGCTCAAAGTCAGACGACATACCGGAAACCATTATTCCGGATGTTTATGTGGCCGGCTATTTTATAAATTCCGGGTATCATGCCGTTTTATGGAAGAACGATGAAGCTACATTACTGAATGAGGGCGGTGGTGATGAATCTGCGGCATGGGATGTTTCTGTATCCGGAAAGGATGTGTATATAGCAGGATACATAAAATACGGTGATGTTAAGCAGGCTACCTTGTGGAAAAACGGGACCAACATCACTTTGTCAAGCAGTAAAAGTATGGCTAATACCGTTTTTGTATCAGAAAAAGATGTATATGTAGCCGGATATGGTATAGACGCAGGAAATACGTACTCCACACCTAAACTTTGGAAAAACGGTGAGGAGTTCAGTTTACCTATTGAAGGATATCTGGGGTATGCAAACGATGTATTTGTTAAGGGAAATGATGTGTACGTATGTGGGTGGAGTAACTGGGATAAAAGTTACCCTTCCAATATATATCTCAAAAGAGCTGTTCTTTGGAAAAACGGGGAATTTATTGAACTGTCTGACGGCAGTAAGACTGCTGAGGCTACGGCTCTCTATGTTTCAGGAAATGATGTCTATACGGTGGGTGCGAGAGGGGACGAATATCATTATTACTATGCCACCTTGTGGAAGAACGGAAGTGCACAATATCTTAGTTCCAAAAAAGTTTTTGGCATTCCGGAGGCTTATGGTGTTTTTGTCTCGGGGAATGACGTATATGCAGTCGGGTATGATTATATTGGTGCTGAAATCGTACCGACGCTATGGAAAAATGGAACCGCTACTGTTTTGCCGAAAGAAGGACACGATGCCGGCTTTGTTTATGACATTTATGTCAAAGATGGGAAAGCTTACATGTGCGGGGAGCAAGGTTCTAGGCCGATATTGTGGATAGATAACGAATATAAATTGCTCAGTGATAAAGGCGGTTCTGCCAGGGCGGTGTTTGTGACAAAGCGGAATTAAAGCAGTGACAGTGCGTTGAATAAAATTTGGCCTTTTAGTATCCACCCGACCAGCCACATACCTGAAAAACATAGACGAGTGACACAAAACGGGCAATACAACCGAACACAGTTTTCGGGGTGATTTGCAGCCCCTTGATTCATGGCGATAATCGTAATGATTTCGCCTTAAAAATAAATTTCAAATCGTTTAAAAATTCAGTCCTTGTAATAAACCTATTCCTAACTTGTTATATACAAACCACCCGATCTTAACGGGACAGCAGTGATCTGGCAAAACAAAAAAGCTAATTACGAGGCGTTGATGATTAGTGATCTGGCAAAACATTTTCCGGAAATTAGTATAAGCACTATCAAAAAAGACTTCCTTCCAATGTAAAGACCTGTCTGACTTCTTAATTCATTGCTGCTGAAAAAAACTGCAGGTTTTCTGTCTTTATTAAAGAAATAGTCGTAACTTTCTTATATATAAATCTTAATGTCATGAAATCCTTTCTTATCTTGACCATGTTATGCATGATTTGGCTTAACGTGGCTGCTCAGGCACCTCAGTCTTTCAAGTACCAGGCAGTGGCTCGTGACCTTTCGGGGAATGTGCTGGCCGGCAAAAGTGTAAGATTCAGGATCAGTATCCTGAAAGGCAGTACCTCCCCAACGGCGGTATATACCGAACAGCATATCAAAACCACCAACAGCTTTGGATTGGTGGAACTTGAAATCGGGAAGGGAAGTGTCCCTTCAGGATCTTTCCCCGGAATCAACTGGGGCAATGATGATTATTTTCTGAAAGTGGAAATGGATCCCAACGGGGGCTCTGCCTTCCAGGAGATGGGAACCAGCCAGTTTTTGAGCGTACCCTATGCCCTGTATGCCCGTGAGACGGGCAGCAGCGGGTTAACACTTCCATACAGTGGTAGTGTGAATACTTATGATTATGGTATTAACCAAGCTTTTATAGTTGAAAATACATATAGTAATGGAATTGGTGTCTGGGGAAGGAGTGGTTGGTCTGGCGTATTGGGGACCTCTGATACAGGTATCGGGGTGAGGGGTCAAGGCCCAATCGCTTTATATGGAGTTTCTGATGTTGAGAAGGGTGAGGGTCTGCGTGTAGTTTGTTACGATAACTCCTCACAGACAATAGGAGTATGGGCTACAGTAGCTTCACCTATAGGTTATTCCGGTTATTTTATCGGTGGCAGGTTTTTTGTCAGCGGCAATGTAGGTATTGGAGATGGGGCTCATTCTCCTGATTATCGCCTGGATGTCCGTGCCGCGGGAACCTCCAGCACCGGAATTGCTGTTTTCAGGAATTCATCAGGTGACAACAAAGTGTTAATCCGTCAAAACTCCAATGGTTGTGGCGCTGTAGCTGTATATAACACAGGAGGTGAATCAACCATTGGACTGGTAGGTGATGGTAACAGCTATATCAATGGCGGGAACCTGGGAATAGGAACAACATCGCCCAATTATAAGCTGGATGTCAGAGGAACCATTGGGAACAACACAACACTGTACCATAGCGACAGGCGCTGGAAAACAGATTTTGTACCCGTCAGATACGGCATTCAGGATTTAATGAAACTCAACAGTATCAGCTACCTATGGAATGTGGCCGATTATCCCGACATGGGATTTGACAAAAATGTTCAATTCGGATTCATTGCACAGGAGTTTGAACAGGTAATTCCCGAGCTGGTCACTACCGACAATGAGGGTTATAAGTCGATCGATTATGTAAAGCTCACCCCTTTGCTGGTAAAGGCAATTCAGCAACAGCAGGAAATCATTGAAGGAATGAAGGCTGAAAATGATCGTTTGAAAACAGAAAATGAACAGGTCATCAGCCGCATTGAGAAACTTGAAAAGCTGATGGGAACAAGTTCAATGAAATAAGTTCGGGTAAAAGAAAGATAGTTTTTTATAACTTTTATTTTAAAAAGTTTAGAAATGAACAAGTTAATTTATTATGTCATTTTAACCATATTGTTTCTTGTTTCAGAACAATGTTTTTCACAGCAGGTTGTTTCATCAACAGGAACAAGCGCAGAAGGGGCTAATGTCCGGATTTCATGGACCGTGGGAGAACCGATGATTGGGACTTTCACCGGCACATCGGTTATTCTGACACAGGGATTTCACCAAAGCAAGTTAACCATCACTTCATTGAAAGAAATTGATTTACCCTCATTTGAAGTGAATGTTTACCCCAATCCTTTTTTCTCTCAGTTGCAAATAACTGTCACAAAAGGAGATTGGAACAACCTGCAATATCTTCTTTTTTCCCTTGATGGAAAACTTCTGCAACAGAAAGTTGCATTGAACCAGGTGGAAACCATGAATCTTGAGTCTTTCGCACAAGGAGTATACCTGTTGAAAGTATCAGGGCACCATAATCAAACGATCCGGACTTTTCTGGTTATTAAGAATTGACACCTCACTGATTTAGTGATCTAAAAAAAACGGACAGAAATTCACTAATTTTAACGTGAGTCCGGCTTAAGCCACATTATAACCCAGGATTACTAACAAATTGCCTGAAACAGATGAACCCAGTTTTACTAATTATATCACCGGAAAGATTTCGAGACGAAGAATTGTTTATTACTAAAGAGGTTTTAGAAAAAGCCGGTTTTAGTACAATAATAGCAAGCACAATAGTGGGTCGCTGTTATGGAAGCAGAGGCGGATTTGCAACTTCTGAAATTGAACTAAATAAAATAGAGGTGGAAGATTATGGATCAGTTATTTTTATTGGGGGCGAATGCTGCTGTTGCCGGCACTGAGGCAAAGACTATTGAGAAAGAAGGTGCAAAATACACTGGTCCGGGTGTGACTGTCGATAAAAATATAATAACAGCCAATGCACCAAAAGCATCAAAATTATTTGGAGAAACTATTTGTAAAATATTGACAGACAGAAAATAAGCCCGCAATACCCAGCGTTTCATAACGCCATCCGTTAACACACAGTTAAAAATTCGCTGAAAGAGTTGGAAATATTATTGAATGTTCATATTTTTGTATTTCAGTATGTACATAAATAGGAATTCCATGATAACAACAACATTATCAGACTTCAGAAAAGATATCAAGAAATATCTTGACAATGTTACTCAAAACTTTGAAACTCTTATAATAAACAGAGGTAAGGATTCGGGAGTCGTCATCATATCAATTGATGAATATAATTCCTTGGCCGCGACCCAGCATGAACTTTCATCAAAAGCTAATGAAAAACGACTTGATTCTGCTATAGAAAAATTGAAAAGTAAAAAAGCATTTCAAAAAGAATTGCTTGAACAATGAAATACATTTTCGTTGATGAGTCCTGGGAGGACTATCTCTATTGGCAGAAAGCCGATAAGAAAACCTTGAAAAGAATTAATGAACTTTTAAAGGATATCTCAGGAAGCCCTTATACCGGTATTGGAAAACCAGAGCCACTGAAATTTAAGTATAAAGGATTCTGGTCTCGAAGGATTGACGGAGAGCATAGATTAATATATCAGGTGAAAAAGGATGAGATATGGATTGCTAAATGCAGATTCCATTATGATTAATAATAACCGTGTGGTGACAGGACTGCGCCAGTCCTTCATAGGGTCGTATTCATTTGATTTGTCTGAACAAAGAAAATGGTACAGAAAAACAGATAAACGATTTATTACCTGGATCAATTTTGAAAGAAATCTTAACAAATACACCAGGCATAAAAAAACATCGGAAAATATATTTAGATAACAGAAACAGGATTAACAGCTGCCCGGAACTAATCGGGCTTTAATGATACGGAACATAACCGGCAAAAAATTACGGTTTTGCATAAACTGTTGCAATTTCCGTTACAATTTGCAGTAATAAAAAACACAATTACCTGATATGTTGATAATTGTGTCTTGTTCGTTGTGATCCCGGAGAGACTCGAACTCTCAACCAACAGAACCGGAATCTGTCATTCTATCCATTGAACTACGGGACCTGATTTTCCGGCACAAAAATATAACCAAAAAGCGGGTTAAACAATATATCCCGCAAGGTTATTCCCAAAGATTTCATATTTTCGCAGTCCGGTTGAAAGCGGAAAGCCCGGAGACGGAAAAACCGGGCCGGTTTTTCCACCCATAACAACTTAAATAACAAATCGCACAATGTACTACAACTTCCGTGATATAGAAAAGAAGTGGCAGAAATACTGGGAGGACAACAAAACATTCAAAACGCCGGATGATTTTTCGAATCCGAAGAAGTGCTATATTCTCGACATGTTTCCTTATCCTTCGGGTGCAGGTCTCCATGTCGGTCATCCCGAAGGTTATACTGCAACCGACATCATAAGCAGGTACAAGAGAATGAAGGGATTCAATGTGCTTCATCCCATGGGCTGGGATGCATTCGGACTCCCGGCGGAACAGTATGCAATCCAGACAGGAACGCATCCTGCTGACACAACAAAAGATAACTGCGACACTTTCAGAAGACAGATAAAAGAACTGGGATTAAGCTATGACTGGGACAGGGAAATAAATACCACTGACCCGAAATATTTCAAATGGACCCAGTGGATTTTTATTCAGCTCTTTAACACCTGGTTTGATGAAGAACTTCAGAAAGGCCGCCCGGTTTCGGAACTGAAGGTTCCGGATGACATCAGAAAATCCGGTGAGGCTGCCGTGCAGGAATATGTTAACTCACGCAGGCTGGCCTATTATGACAATGCAATGGTGTGGTGGTGCCCCGACTGCAGGATAGTGTGCTCCAATGAGGAGGTACTGTATGACGGATCCCATGAAAAATGCGGGAATCCGGTTGAGAAAAAGAATCTAAGGCAATGGATGCTCAGGATACCGCTCTATGCTGAAAGACTGCTAAGCGGAATTGACGGACTCGACTGGCCGGAAGGCATAAAGGAGATGCAGAGAAACTGGATAGGCAGATCAACAGGTGCCGAAGTGGATTTCAGGATCGACGGCATGAATGAAAGCCTCAGGATTTTTACAACACGTCCGGATACCCTCTTCGGGGCCACATACATGGTAATTGCTCCTGAACATCCCCTCACAAGGAAGGTTACAACAGAAAACCACAGGGAGAAGGTTGAAAACTATATCAGGGCAGCTTCCCTGAAATCTGATCTTGACCGCACCGATCTGGCAAAGGAAAAAACCGGGGTTTTTACCGGAAGATACGCCGTCAATCCCGTGAACCGTGAAAGAATACCGGTATGGGTAGCTGATTATGTCATGATGGGATACGGCACCGGGGCAATCATGGCTGTTCCTGCCCATGACACCCGCGATTTTGAGTTTGCGGTGAAATTTAATATCCCTGTAATCTGCATTCTCGATCCGGACGTTGCCGACCCCGGCCTGAAGGAAAGAATACGGGAAGGAAGGGAAGTATGGACCGGGGATGGAAGATATATCAATTCCGCTGACAGGAATACCGGAATTGATATTAATGGTCTCAACATGGAAGCCGGCATTGCACGGATGATACAATGGCTTGAATCCACAGGCCTTGGAAGCGCCAGAGTGAATTACAAGCTTCGCGACTGGCTTTTCAGCCGCCAGAGATACTGGGGAGAGCCATTCCCTGTCATACACTGGGAAGATGGCGAAATAAGCGTTATGGATGAAGGGCAACTGCCCCTTGAACTGCCTGAACTGGAAAAGTATCTTCCGGGAGAATCGGGAGAATCACCCCTGGCCAATGCAGGCAGCTGGCTTGAAGTTGAGGATAGGAACGGCAGGAAGGGAAGGCGTGAAACCAATACCATGCCCCAGTGGGCAGGTTCATGCTGGTACTACCTGCGGTTCATAGATCCGCACAATGACACCCGGATCTTTGATCCTGAAAAAGAAAAATACTGGATGCCGGTGGATATCTATATCGGTGGTGCGGAACATGCTGTCCTTCACCTGCTATACAGCCGCTTCTGGCATAAGGTTCTCTATGACCTGGGCATTGTCTCAACCGATGAACCCTATACGAAACTGTTCAACCAGGGAATGATTCTGGCCTATGCCTATGAAAACGAGGCAGGGGCCAAGATTGCTGCAGACCTGGTGACGGAACGCGGCGGGAAGTTCTACAATACCGAAACGGGGGCAGAACTAAAACAGATTGTTGCAAAAATGTCAAAATCACTGAAGAATGTGGTAAACCCCGACGATGTGGTTTTGAAATACGGGGCAGACTCACTCCGGCTTTATGAAATGTTCATGGGACCCCTGGAAGTTACAAAACCCTGGGATGAAAAGGGGGTCAGGGGAGTCTTTAATTTTCTCACAAGGGTGTTCCGTTTTTTTACAGAAGGTGAAAATATCAGTCAGGGGAATGAAGAAGATCCTGAAATCCTGAAAAAACTGCATCAGACAATAAGAAAGGTTGAAACGGATATAGAAAACCTGCGTTTCAACACAGCCATCTCAGCCATGATGATCTTTCTGAACCTGGCAACAAAGAAAGGAAGGGTAAGCTCTGAAACGGCTGCCATATTCGCAAAAATACTTTCCCCATTCGCACCCCATATTGGTGAGGAATTATGGAGCCTGCTCGGAAACAGTGAATCAATAGCCTGTCAGCCATGGCCGGAAGTGAATGAGGAATACCTTAAAGAGGAAGTATTTGAATATCCGGTCTCATTCAACGGAAAACTACGTTTCAGGATAGAACTGCCCCTGAGCATGGACAGGGAAGAAATAATCGAAAGAGTGGTTTCTGACGAAAGGGCAAAGAAATGGCTGGAGACAGGCAAGCTGGCAAATGTGATAGTGGTACCAAACCGCATAGTAAATGTAGTTGTAAAAAATTAAATTACTGAAGGATGTCAGGTCATTACAGGTCAGTAATCATTATTACAATTATCCTTGCAGTCAGTTCGTGTGCACAATCAGGAAAGGATGAAGGCATTCCTTACGGACAGGTAACGGAATTATCCTTTACCCCGGCAGATACAGCTGCGGTCACTTCCCCTGTTCTGCTTTGCGGAATACCTGCTGATTCATTCAATGTGATCAGGGGAAAAATCCGGCAAAACAGATTCCTGTCACAGATTCTGGCTGAATACGGAATAGGTGTACAGGAAATCGAGGAACTCGTGAGAAATTCATCAGACGTATTTGACGTGAGAAAAATAAGAGCCGGAAATAATTATTTCATTTTATGCGATAACGATTCGGCAGGAAAGGCAAAATACATGATTTATGAACATGACCCTGCCCTCAGCTATATTTTCTCCTTCAATGATTCCCTTAACATCACTCCGTTCAGTAAAGAGATCACCAGGAAAATAAAATATTCCTCAGGAACTGTGGAAACTTCTCTCTGGGAAGCCATGGTCGCCGGAGACCTTAATCCCCTGCTGGCAATTTCACTTTCGGAGATTTTTGCCTGGACTGTGGATTTTTTCGGACTTCAGAAAGGAGACCACTTCAAGGTAATTTATGAAGAACTGTTTATAGACGATGATCCGCAGGGTATTGGAAGAATATTCGGAGCTCAGTTTACATGGGGCGGAAAAACCACCAATGCAATACCATTTGTGCAGAATGGCGTTGAAAGCTATTACGACAGCGAGGGCAACAGCCTGAGAAAAGCATTCCTGAAGGCCCCCCTGAGGTTCACGAGAATAAGCTCGCGCTTTTCACCGTCGCGGCTCCATCCAATTCTCAGGATACGCCGGCCGCATTTCGGTGTGGATTATGCAGCACCGGCAGGAACACCCGTTCATGCCGTAGGCGACGGAAGAGTTGTTTCAGCCATAACAGAAGGAGCTTCGGGGAAAATGGTAAAAATAGTCCACAACAGTGTCTATTCAACGGCATACCTGCATCTCAGCAGGTTCGGACCGGGAATAGCTGCAGGCAGATACGTAAAACAGGGAGATATAATAGGATATGTCGGAAGCACCGGACTGTCAACCGGCCCGCATCTGGATTTCAGATTCTATAAAAACGGTTCTCCGGTCGATCCCCTTAAGGTTGAAGCACCACCAACCGAACCGGTGCTCAGCGAAAATATGGAGAGTTTCGAAATTGCCCGGACAGTAATGGAAAGTCTTCTGGAGTCCATCTGATTCAGTTCAGGACAATTTGCTCAGAACAGCTTTCCGGGGCAGTTTTTATGGGCAGTTCTCCAGGGCAGTTCCTTCAGAAATCAGTTCCCCGGCGCAGTTTCCCGGAGCAGTAACATCAAGACAATTCCCCCACAGGATATTTCCCCGGAGAAATTTCGTCATGGCAGATTCTTCACCAGATCCTCAATAATCCCGGGATAATACCTGTATTCCAGTTCATGAATCTTCCGGGCAAGCGTCTCTGCAGTATCGGAGGGCTCAACCATACATTTTGCCTGAAAAATGATGTCACCCTCATCATAATTGTTGTTCACATAGTGGATACTTATTCCCGATTCCTTTTCACAACCCTGAATCACAGCCCTGTGTACCCGGTCGCCATACATTCCCCGGCCTCCGTACTTTGGAAGCAGTGCAGGATGAATATTAATAATACGGCCCTCATACCTTTCAATAATATCCTCCGGGACCAGCCATAAAAAGCCTGCCAGTACTATGAAATCAATATTCCTGGCCTGAAGAATCCCGGGCACCCGTCCGGATCCGTAAAAATCACCGCGTTCGAAAAATAATGTCTCCACCGAAAGAGCCTTAGCCCTTTTAAGCACAAATGCATCGCTGCGGTTTGACAAAACAAGTACCACCCTCGCCGAATCGCTGTTCGAAAAATACCTGATTATGTTTTCTGCATTTGTGCCGCTGCCCGATGCAAATATTGCTATATTTTTCATTATAAGATGTTTACCCTAAATTACGAAAAAAATTCCGGTATCCGCAACATTAAGTATATACAACTAAATATCAATGTTTTAAGTATCTGATTAAATAAAAACTTCAAAATCATTTGAAATTTAACCTACAAATATATTTCTTTGCAGGGTTTACAACTTAATACTAACTAAAAATTACGATTATGTCTGACATTGCCACAAGAGTAAAAGAGATTATTGTTGACAAACTCGGAGTTGATGAATCTGAAGTAACTCCCGAAGCAAGTTTCACAAATGATCTGGGAGCAGATTCTCTTGATACAGTTGAACTGATCATGGAATTTGAAAAGGAATTCAATATAGGGATTCCCGATGATCAGGCAGAAACCATCAGCACCGTGGGAGATGCAATAAAGTATATTGAGGAAAATGCAAAATAATATTGCATTGAAAATTTTCCTTTTATGAGAAGAGTTGTAATTACCGGGCTTGGAGCAATAACTCCGCTTGGGGCAAATCTGCATGAATATTGGGAAGGCTTAAGACAGGGAGTTAGCGGAGCGGGCATGATAACCCGCTTCGATACTGAAAAGTTCAAGACCAGATTTGCCTGCGAAGTCAAAGGATATGACTCTTCGAAATATTTTGACAGAAAAGAGGCCAATAAAATGGACCTCTATACACAATTCGCCCACATTTCCAGTGATGAGGCGATTTCGGATTCAGGTATTGACCTGGCTTCAGTCAACAAGGAGCGTGTCGGAGTAATCTGGTCATCGGGTATCGGAGGCATTCAAACCTTCTATGAGCAGATCAGAAACTACGTCCTCGGAGATGGCACACCAAGATTCAGTCCCTTCTTTATTCCGAAAATGATAGGGAATATTGCATCCGGTTCCATTTCCATCAAATACGGCTTCACCGGTCTTAATTTTGCCACTGTTTCCGCCTGCGCATCTTCTACCCATGCCCTTATCGATGCTGTTAATTATATCAGGCTGGGAAAGGCTGATATAATTATAGCCGGAGGTTCAGAAGCAGCAATAATTGAACCCGGAGTGGGAGGCTTCAACTCCATGATGGCCATGTCAACAAACAATGCCGAATACATGACTGCTTCCCGTCCCTTTGATCTTACGCGCGACGGATTTGTGATAGGCGAGGGCGGAGGAGCCCTGATTGTTGAAGAGCTGGAACATGCCAGGGCGCGGGGCGCCAGGATTTATGCCGAACTTGCCGGTACGGGCATGACGGCAGATGCTTTTCACATGACTGCTCCCCATCCCGAAGGAACGGGTGCCATGAATGTGATGGCACTGGCAATCAAGGATGCCGGCCTCAGACCGGATGACATAGATTACATAAACGCTCACGGCACTGCAACCCCGCTGGGAGATATTTCCGAGGCAAGGGCAATCATCGCAGTTTTCGGTGAACATGCCTTTAAAATGAACATCAGTGCCACCAAGTCAATGACGGGTCATCTTCTCGGGGCAGCCGGTGCAGTTGAAGCAATTGCAACAATAATGGCCATTCAGAATGATACCGTACCTCCCACAATCAATTTCAGGGTTCCGGATCCCCAGATTGACCAGAAATTAAATATCACTCCCAACAAGGCCCAGGCAAGAAAAATAAACGCCGCAATCAGCAATACCTTCGGTTTCGGGGGTCATAATGCCTCAATCGTAATAAAAAAAGCAGATACTTAAAATCCGTGTTCCCCGGGAATTCAAACGGCAGCTGTCGGCATGACAGAAAAGAATTCAGATCCCTTCTTAAAAAAATTCTTGGTTTCAGACCGGGAAATATCGGAATATACGAAGCAGCATTTGTTCACCGCTCCTCATCCTATACCCTGCCCGACGGAAGGATCATAAACAATGAAAGACTTGAATACCTCGGCGATGCCGTCCTTGATACCATATTGTCGGATTACCTGTTCAGGGTGTTTCCGGAGGCCAGTGAAGGGTTTCTGACCAAAACCCGTTCCCGGATTGTCAACAGGGAGGTGCTTGGCCGGATCGCTCTTTCAATAGGAATAGACAAGCTCCTCATAAGCAATGTGAATTCGGTAAGGAATTCAAAGAACCTTTGCGGTGATGCCTTTGAAGCCCTGATCGGATCCGTATTCCTCGACAAGGGATACAATAAAACAAGGAAGATGTTTATCAGCAGGATACTTAAAAAGAACCCCGGCCTGATCAATATAATAAGTACCGACACTGATTACAAGAGCCTGGTCTTTGAATGGGTGCAGAAAAACAAGGCAGGACTCAGGTTCACGTATGAAGAAGACTATGATACTGATCAGAAAAAGCCGGTCTTCACATCTACTCTTCTGATAAACGACGAAGAATCCGGAAAGGGACAGGGAGCCACAAAAAAGGAAGCCGAACAGGAAGCTTCCCGCAATGCATGGAAAAAAATTACCGGGAATTTCAGAACCTAGTATCATATCAAAGGAGGAAACACAATGAAGGAAAAACCGAGGATCAGGCGCGTCAGACTCAAAAACAGCAATATTCATGAATGGACCCTTTTCGGTATTGTTTCTTCCGAACCGGATTACAGGCTGTCACTGGCACTCAACAAAAAACTGGATATCTCACTTAAAAGCTGCAACCCCCTGGTAATTCACGACAGCCATGGTATTGAAATGAGTTTCAGTAAGTTTTCCAGTTCTGCCAATCCGGCAGAGATGAACTGTGACCTTGTGTCAAACCGCTCGCTTGAATCCTTTCTTTTGAGAAAAATGAAAAACATTGACTATTTCCTGATTATACATGACAGTCCTGAAGAAAAAGAAAGCAGTGCCCTTCTGAAAAAGCTCCGTGAGACGGAAGGCATCACTGCAGCAATAAAAATAGAAGCCGGAAGCCTGAAGGGGAAGGATCTTGAAAACATTATACGCCAGGTCTGAATAAATAAAGAAGAGCCGCTTCCGGGCGGAAGCGGCTCACTTTTTGATAACCCTAAAACTAACCTAACCTATGAAAAAAACCTCTATATCTTTTAAAACAAATTTCATGCCAAATTATCATTGCAAAGATACGGCAGGAATCTTAATTTTACAAACGTTTCCACAGGATAGCATGAAACATTAACAAAAATTTAATAAAATTTAAAATATCCTGATCCTCCTTTTTCAGGCGAAGAGTCTGATCAGACATAATATACACATTCCTTCCCCCTGTGTTAAAGAAAGTTAAATTCTTAGGGCTTAATCTGGATATAGTAGTACTTTTGTAACTGTATGAAAAGAAGCACGATTGCATTATCAGCCACTTTCTTTTTCCTGACCCTGTCAGGTCTGATACTGATTCAGCTCTACTGGATCAGAAATGCAATTGAAATAACGGATCAGGAATTCAGGATGCTCGCCAACAAGGCCCTGGAATCCGTTATACTTGACCTGGAGGAAAATGAGCTTATAAGGAGGATAGCGGAAGAAATTGATCCTGCATCATCCGATTCTGTAACTGCAATCGTTCCGGCAAACTCGCCTCTTGCCAGGAAGCTGAGAGGATACCAGCCCAATCTGAAATTACTGGAAATGTACGGACTCGCTGATCCTGGAGAGCCTGTGGCAATAACAGGTGCCGGACAGAAAATATTCATTTCCGATGAAAACATACCGGAATATACCCCGGATGAACTGATTGAAAGCTCATCCCAGATATACAATGCCGAATTTACCGGACGGGTATCAAATAAAATTGTGATCCTCGAAACCATAATGGATAAAATCCTTTACAGCACGCCTGACATCAGGGAGAGGATAAATCCTGAGGATCTGAAACCCATGCTGCGGAGTGCCCTGTCAAACGTGGGAATAAACCTGGATTTTGAATATTCGATACGCTCGGGACTGTACGGAGATCTCTGGCAGACCCCGGGTTTTAATTCCAAGCCGGGAACAAACAAATTCATTATTCAGCTTTTCCCCAACGATCCGGTTCCGGGTCAGAACCAGCTGATTCTCTATTGCCTGCAGGAGCAGCAGTATAAATTCAGGAGAATAGGATTGCTTGGAATCATGTCAATTCTGTTCACCCTGACACTGCTGATACTCTCAACAGGTACCTTTATAATAATATTCCGGCAGAAAAAACTGTCGGAGATACGGAATGACTTCATAAGCAATATGACACATGAACTGAAGACCCCGATTTCAACCATATCCCTGGCATCCCAGCTGATGGCCGACAAAACCATTCCGGACATAAAAAAGAATATTGATTCACTCGCGGATGTGATTTTCGACGAAAGCATGAAACTCAAATTCCAGGTTGAAAGGGTACTTCAGATGGCTATCTTTGAAAAAGCCAGAATGAAATTCAATCTGATTCCCGGGGATATAAACAAAGTGGTCAGAAATGCCATGGATAATTTCACACTTCAGATTGAAAGCAGGAACGGAAAGCTCATTGATAATCTGGATGCAGCACTTCCTGTAGCCATGATAGACGAGATTCATCTCATGAATGCAATATCAAATCTGATAGACAATGCTATCAAATATTCAAGAGAAGCTCCTTTTATTACCGTTTCAACCCGCAATACCAGGAAAGGCATTGTAATTGTTCTGGAAGATAAAGGAATAGGAATCTCCAAGGAAGGACTCAAAAGAATTTTTGACAAATTTTACCGTGTGCCTTCCGGCAATGTACATAACGTTAAAGGATTCGGGCTCGGACTGAGCTATGTTAAAAAGGTGGTTGAAGAGCACAACGGGATAATCAAGGCAGAAAGCCACCCCAACAAAGGAACAAAATTCTCAATTTTAATTCCTCAAAACGACGGAAAATGAAAAATACAAGGATTCTTCTGGCAGAAGATGACAGCAATCTGGGAAATCTGTTAAAAAACTATCTGACTGTCAAGAATTATGAAACGGAACTTTTCGTAAACGGAATAGAAGCCCTGAAGGCCTTCATGAAAGAGCATTACGATATTTTCATCCTTGATATTATGATGCCTGAAATGGACGGACTCACCCTGGCCCGTGAGATCAGGAAAACCAGGCCGGAGGCTCCGGTTATTTTCCTTACGGCAAAAAGTCAGAAGGAGGATATCATTGAAGGCTTCAAAACAGGAGCTGATGATTATATTACAAAACCATTCTCAATGGAAGAACTCCTTTACAGGATCCAGGCTATCCTGAAACGAACGGCTTCCCTCAATAATTCAAGGAAACAGGAATTCTATGAGATCGGAAAATATACATTCGACACCGTAAAACAACTGCTTGTCTTCGGCGACGAGGTTATAAACCTTACCACAAAAGAATCAGAACTCCTTGAACTTCTGTGCAGATACGGCAAGGACATTCTGGAACGCAATTTTGCGCTACGGTCAATCTGGATAGACGACAACTACTTTAACGCCAGAAGTATGGATGTCTATATCACCAGGCTAAGGAAATACCTGAAGAAGGATCCCGAGGTGAAGATTCTCAATGTACACGGAAAGGGTTATAAGCTTATTTCCTAAAAAATTACCCTGACCAAAATTGATCAGGGTATTCGGTTCAGGTTAGATAATCGGATTAATAGTTTTTCTATCCAATTCCCATCAGGAGGCTAAATTAACATTTTTTTTATATCTGGTGAAAATTCCCTGAAAAAAAGCAAATAATAATGGATTTATCCGTTTCATCAGGGCTCAGTCGAGTTTAAGAACGGCAAGAAATGCCTGCTGAGGAACTTCCACATTACCTATCTGTCTCATTCTTTTTTTCCCTTTCTTTTGTTTCTCAAGAAGTTTCCTCTTTCTTGTTATGTCACCCCCGTAACATTTTGCAGTAACATCCTTTCTGACGGCTTTTACCGTTTCCCTGGCAATTATCTTGGCCCCTATCGCTGCCTGAATGGCAATCTCGAACTGCTGCCTCGGTATAAGTTCTTTCAGCTTCACACACATTTTTCTTCCGAAATCATATGCATGTCCCCTGTAAATAAGAGTTGAAAGCGCATCCACCATCTCACCGTTGAGAAGTATGTCGAGCCTGACAAGATCGGCTTTCTGATATTCCGTATAATAGTAATCGAATGAAGCATATCCTTTTGAAATGCTTTTAAGCTTGTCATAAAAGTCGAAGACAATCTCTGACAGGGGCATTTCAAATGTCAGTTCAACCCTGTCACTTGTCAGATACACCTGGTTTTTCAGTGTGCCCCGCTTGTCAATGCACAGATTCATTATTGAACCGGTATAATCCGCATGGGTTATAACCTGTGCAACTATATACGGCTCTTCAATACGGTCAATGCCTGTAACAGGAGGAAGACCCGATGGATTGTGAACCTCAATCTCCTCACCCTTTGTCGTGATAACCCTGAAGGATACGTTTGGAACGGTTGTGATCACATCCATGTCAAACTCGCGGTCGAGTCTTTCCTGAACTATTTCCATATGAAGCAGTCCGAGGAAGCCGCATCTGAATCCGAATCCCAGGGCAGCAGATGATTCCGGCACAAATGTAAGGGAAGCATCATTGAGCTGCAGTTTCTCCATCGAACTTCTCAGATCCTCATAATCATCAGCATCAACAGGGTATATCCCGGCAAAAACCATCGGCTTCACTTCCTCAAAGCCTGAAATTGCCTCCCTGCAGGGATTCTTCACATGAGTGATTGTATCCCCGACCTTGACCTCGGAGGAGATCTTGATGCCGGAAATGAGATAGCCGACGTCGCCGGTTCTCATTATCTCCCTTGCTTCCTGCCTGTTTCTCAGGACTCCGATTTCCTCGGCATTGTATTCATGGCCGGTACTGACAAACTTAACCCTGTCTCCCCTGTGCAGGGTTCCGTTTACGATCTTGAAATATACGATTATTCCCCTGAAGGAATTGAAGATGGAATCAAAGATCAGAGCCTGCAGGGGCGCCCCGGGATCACCCTTGGGCGGAGGAATCGTTTGAACTATTTCCCGGAGTATCAGATCAATACCCATTCCGGTCTTCCCGCTTGCCTCTATTATCGCCTCCCTTTTACATCCTGTCAGGTCAACTATCTGATCCTTCACCTCATCAGGCATTGCGCTGGCCATATCCATCTTGTTCAGAACAGGTATAATCTCAAGATTATTTTCAATGGCCATATAGAGGTTTGAAATGGTCTGAGCCTGAATTCCCTGGGTTGCATCAATGACAAGAAGTGCTCCTTCACAGGCTGCTATGGAACGTGAAACCTCATACGAAAAATCCACATGCCCGGGCGTGTCTATCAGGTTGAGAAAATATTTCCTGCCATCCGATTCATATTCCATCTGGATGGCATGGCTCTTGATTGTGATCCCCCTCTCCCGTTCCAGATCCATGCTGTCAAGAACCTGATCATGAAAATCCCTTTCGGCTATCGTATTGGTCCTTTCAAGAAGCCGGTCGGCCAGGGTGCTTTTGCCATGGTCTATATGGGCTATAATGCAGAAGTTACGAATATTGTCCATCAGGGCAGAGGCTAATAAAATTGCTGCAAATATAACACAATAAATAAAAAAGAGAGGCTGTCCCTTCTTGCTTTGAGACAGCCTCTGCAGTAAATAATTATATATGCAGTTTTACATCATTCCCGGCATTCCGCCACCCATTCCCTGCGGAGGCATTGGCGGGGTTTCTTCCTTTTCCTCAACAATAACAGCTTCGGTTGTAAGGAACATTCCGGCAATTGATGCCGCATTTTCAAGAGCCACACGGGTAACCTTGGCAGGATCAATAACCCCGGATGTCAGTAGTTTCTCGAACTTGTTTGTCTGGGCATTGTATCCGTAATCACCCTTGCCCGACTTTACGTTCTGTGCAACCACTGCACCCTCCATTCCGGCGTTGATTGCTATCTGACGAAGGGGCTCCTCGATTGCACGCCTCACAATGTCAATACCGGTTGTCTGATCTTCATTGTCTCCCTTCAGTCCGTCCAGGTTCTTAATAGCCCTTATATAGGCAACTCCGCCGCCCGGAACAATACCTTCCTCAATTGCTGCACGTGTTGCATGCAATGAGTCATTTACCCTGTCCTTCTTTTCCTTCATTTCAACTTCTGAAGCAGCTCCGATATACAGTACTGCAACACCTCCGGCAAGCTTGGCCAGACGTTCCTGCAGTTTTTCCTTGTCATAATCCGATGTGGTGGTGCTCATCTGCTGCTTGATCTGTCCGACGCGGGCCTGTATCATTTCCTTATCGCCGTATCCGTTTACTATCGTTGTGTTTTCCTTGTCAACAATCACCTTTTCAGCTGTTCCCAGCATGTCGAGAGTCGCATGCTCCAGTTTCAGTCCCTTTTCTTCGGAAATAACCGTACCGCCGGTGAGAATAGCTATGTCTTCAAGCATTTCCTTCCTTCTGTCGCCGAATCCGGGAGCCTTCACGGCACATACCCTCAGGGAACCACGCAGGCGGTTGACCACCAGGGTAGCCAGGGCTTCACCCTCAATGTCTTCAGCAACAACCAGGAGGGGTTTGCCGGTCTGGGCAGAAGCTTCAAGTATCGGAAGCATATCCTTCATGGATGATATTTTCTTGTCATAGATGAGAATATAGGGATTCTCCAGTTCTGCTTCCATCTTTTCGGTGTTTGTAACAAAATATGCAGAGATATAGCCGCGGTCAAACTGCATACCTTCCACAACTTCCACTGAAGTTGATGTTCCCTTGGATTCTTCAACGGTTATAACGCCTTCTTTCTGAACCTTGCTCATGGCTTCGGCAATAAGATGACCTATTTCTTCATCGTCATTTGCCGAAATCCTTGCAACCTGTTCAATCTTTTTCAGATCATCACCCACAACCTGCGATTGTGATTTGATACTTTCAACAACTTTCTCAACTGCCTTGTCGATTCCTCTTTTTACATCCATCGGATTGGCACCGGCAGTGATATTTTTCAGACCAACACTTATAATAGCCTGGGCCAGAACAGTTGCAGTCGTCGTTCCGTCACCGGCAATATCACCTGTCTTGGATGCAACTTCCTTAACCATTTGTGCACCCATATTCTTATAGGGGTCGGATAATTCTATTTCCTTGGCAACGGTCACACCGTCCTTGGTAACCTGCGGAGCTCCGAATTTCTTTTCCAGGACAACATTCCTGCCCTTCGGACCCAATGTAACTTTTACCGCATCGGTAAGCTGATCAACACCTTCCTTCAGAAGTGCACGCGCATCAATATTGTACTTAATCTCTTTTCCCATTGTATTTCTGATTTATTGGTTTTCTATTCACATTATAAAAAGTATATCTGACTGAGAAATAAGGAGATATTCTTCCCCGTCAATTGTTAATTCCTGTCCGGAATATTTTCCGTAAAGGACCTCATCACCTTTCTTAACTTCCATCTCTTCATCCTTCTTGGATGCTCCTGTCAGTACTACCTTACCCTGACGGGGTTTTTCCTTTGCTGAATCCGGGATTATAATTCCGCTGGCAGTCTTGGCCTCAGCCTCATTCGGTTTAACCAAAACCTTTCCTGCCAGAATTTTACCTTTTAGTTGTGCCATGTTATCTAGTTTTAAAGTTGAATATATGATTTTACTGTCTCGTGTTAGCATATATTATGCCAAAGCAGGAAACCTGCCATTTTGAAAAAAAAAGTGTCAGTCTATGACAAACTGACACTTTATAAAATCATGAGTTCTTCGCATTCAATTCGCCGGCTGATCCTGACCCGTTGTTGTTCCGGCTGAGGAAGCCGGGGGAACAGCAGTCGGAAGGGTCGGAATGGCATTGGGGTCAATGGCCTGATTGATCTGGGTGCTGATTCTTGACTGTTCTGCCTCTCCCCCGCGGGGTATTGCGGCCGTAGCCACAACACTGAGCAGCAGAATGGAAGCAGCAAGGGTCCATGTTGCCTTTTCAAGAAAGTCAGCAGTCTTTCTCACTCCCATGGTCTGACCGGTTGATGTGAAATTTGCTGCCAGTCCGCCACCTTTTGAATTCTGCACCAGTACAACAAGTACCTGCAGAATACATGCAATGATTACCAGAATCGTAACAAAAATATAAATTCCCATTCTCTTATTTTTTTATAAGCTCCTGTATCTCCAGAATCAGAGATGCAAAGTAAGTGCTTTTTCCCGGATATTTCAAACTTAATTTTTCATATATGTCTATTGCCCTTGAATAATAACCCTGTTTTACATAAATCTTCGCCAGTGTCTCACTCACCAGTCCTTCCGCTTCCTCCGCGGCAGTCTGACCGAGATCCGGCGGAGGAATATCATCCCGCTCCCTTACAGGTTCTATTCTCGGATTTGCAATAATGAACCGGTCTATGAGTTCCGATTGCATCTGCTGTACCGTAGGAGGTCCTTCATATTCTTTCCCGCCTGCCGGAACTTCCGGTTCTACAGAATCAGCAATTTTGTCATATCCGGTATCAAGTTCAAGAAGGTCGTCTTCCTCATGAAATGAAAATCCGGGATCCATGTATACAATCCTTTCTTCAATCTCACCCGATTCCTCATTAACCACAATGAGCGAAGCATCACTTTCCTTGTCTCCCGATTCCGTGGTAATTATTATGGAATAGCCCTTCGGACCGCTGTCCGAACCATATGCCGCATCATCCTTTTCCAGTTCACTGATAAAATCCTCACTGTTCTTCGCCAGTTCTATAACCACCTGCTGCCTGTCGGTCGTGTCATTGTTGCCGTTTATTCCGGAAGGTGGCATATCTGTTCCGGCCGCAACAGGGACATCCTCTTCCTTCCTGTACTGATCCTCTTCTTTCCTGTATTGATCCTCTCCCGGGGCATCTTTTCTTGTCAGGTAATAATAGAGGACTTCCCGGTTTGCAATATGCAGGGCGGAGCTTCTGAGCTGATTTTCAAACTTTACGTCGGAGGTATTCTGCAGTCCTTTCAGGAGAAGCATGTGGGCACTGTGGAAATACGGGAATACGTTTATGAGAGACCCCAGCTCTCCCAGGAGATCCCGGTTATCAGGCCCCGGACCTTCCATAAGCCGTATGAAGTCATTCTTATTCATCGGTCTTACCAGTTCACAAAAGCTCTGTTGAAAATATCTTCAACCAGCAGTTCCACAATTTTCCTGGAAAGAGAATCCTCAACATCGGCCAGTGAAAGAGCGCTGTCATAATCCTCATAGCGCGAAAAGTTTTGTTCATAGCTCAGATCCGGATCAACAGCATTGGTAAATCTCACTCTCACCGTAATGGTAAACCTGTTGGTTGCAGCCTGTGCATCGGCAGATACAGTCAGAGGCCTTGTATTGTAATCTGATATTTCCCCCTCAAAGTTAACATCACCTATTCCGTTTATGAAGCTGAGATTCGTCTGAGCCTTGCATTTGTCGATAAGGGCATCCGTAAGATTCTGACTAAGTCCGGGCTGAACCAGACTGGCCCTGTTCTGAAAATACTGAATGCTGATAGTTTTCACATCAGGTGAGATGCTCGCCCCCGTAAAGGAATATGATATCTTGCAACCGCTTAAAAGCAGAATAAATACGGCAGCAGTCAGGCATGGACACATCCTGTAGCTGAGGACTTTCCTTATCTTACAGATCAATTCCATATTCCTTGATTTTCCTGTAAAGGGTACGTTCCGAAATTCCAAGTTCACGGGCTGCCAGTTTTCTCTTGCCGTTAAATTTCTCCAGGGCTTTCCTTATCATTTCAACCTCCTTGTCAGCCAGTGAAAGTGATTCTTCCACAATTTCCTCGGTATCCTGAATATCATCCCTCACCTGATGCGGCTGGAATTCAACACGGGGAGCCTCCGGGACAGCCGGGCCCGTTCTGGACGGCACCTCATCCCTGAATAGATTTTCTATAACGGCTGTATGCGGCTGGCCGAGGGTAATTGAAGTATCGCCATGCTGAATCAGGTCATATACCAGCTTTTTCAGGTCATTCATATCACTCTTCATATCGAAGAGTATCTTGTAAAGTATCTCTCTCTCAGAGGCAAATGTTTTATCCTCTTCCTTTTTAATTACTGCCGGAAGTTTTACGCCGTCATAATCCGGAAGATAGGTCTTCAGGATTGAGGCAGAAATTTCCCTTCCCTTTTCGATGATGGATATCTGCTCGGTAATATTCTTCAGCTGCCTTACATTACCGGGCCAGGAATAGTTAAGAAGCACAATACGTGCTTCAGCATCGGCCTTAATGGCAGGCATTCTGTATTTTTCGGCAAAGTCAACAGCAAACTTCCTGAAAAGCAGGATTATGTCTTCACCACGTTCCCGCAGTGCCGGCACTCTGATCGGAACAGTATTGAGCCTGTAGAAAAGATCCTCCCTGAATCTTCCCTGGTTTATCTCCCTTGTGACATCAACATTGCTGGCTGCAATAACCCTTACATTTGTTTTCTGTACCTTTGATGATCCTACCCTGATAAATTCACCAGTCTCAAGCACTCTCAGAAGTCTTACCTGTGTTGACAGGGGAAGTTCGGCAACTTCGTCCAGAAAGATTGTTCCTCCGTCAGCAAATTCAAAATAGCCCTTCCGGCTGTCTGTTGCACCTGTAAAAGCCCCCTTTTCATGTCCGAACAGTTCGGAATCAATGGTGCCTTCAGGTATGGCTCCGCAGTTAACGGCTATATAGGGGGCGTGCTTCCTGGTGCTGTAACTGTGAATCGCCTGTGGAAATACCTCCTTTCCCGTTCCGCTTTCACCGCTGATAAGAACAGAAAGATCAGTTGGGGCAACCTGAACGGCAATGTCCAGAGCCCGGTTAAGTCCTTCATAATTGCCGATTATCCCGAATCGCTGCTTTATGTGCTGTAGGTCCCTCATTAAATTCCTTGAAACAGATGCGAATTTAAGATATTTTTAAAACAATGGGAAATCCATTTTTCGTAACTTGGCAGCATGAAAAGCATATCAGGACTTAATTTTGCAGTCATTATTCCTGCACGTTATGCATCAACGCGCTTTCCCGGAAAGGCGCTTGCAATGATAGGTGGCAAATACATGGTCCAGAGAGTCTATGAGCAGGCCCGCAAATCAGTGGATAAAGTGTATATTGCAACGGATGACCAGAGAATATTTTATGCAGCAGAAAGCTTCGGCGCCGATGCCGTATTCACCTCGGCGGATCACACAAGCGGGACAGACCGCTGTGCCGAAGCAGTAAAAAAGATCATGGCCGGAACCGGGGAAAAGATTGATGTCGTCATCAATGTGCAGGGCGATGAACCATTTATAAAACCCGAACAGATAGATCTGCTGAAATCATGTTTTTCTGACAAAAATGTCACTTTAGCCACTCTTGTACGTAAAACGGCGCAGGGGGAAGATATTTTTAATCCCGGCCGGCCAAAAGTCATCCTGGACGTGAACAAAGATGCCATATACTTCAGCAGGGCTGCAATTCCCCATATCAGGGATCATCAGTCCGCGCAATGGAGCAGCATGCACAGCTATTATATGCATATCGGACTGTATGCATACAGCAGTGATATACTGGAAAAAATCACCCGGCTGCCTCAGAGCTCACTGGAAAAAGCGGAATCACTTGAACAAAACAGATGGATAGAAAACGGCTATAAAATAAGATGCGCAGAGACCGTCTGGGAGAGTTTCGGCATAGATACACCTGAAGATCTGGATAAGGCATTAAGCAATTTTAAACGTTATATTTAATTTTTTATTATCTTTAACACAAATTTTCATGCAATACACCAAAACAACAATATGAAGAAAACTCTACTCTTTGTAATGTTTGTATTTTTCAGCCTCAGTCTTTTTTCCCAGAAAGACACTGCCGGTATTGCATCAGCCCGCCTGAAACAGGATCTCCCGGCCAGGGCCGCCACTGCCACTGTAAGTATTTACCCGGTCCCTGTCAGGGAGAATTATTTCAATATAAAAACCGATCAGGATATTTCTTCAATAAAAATAACCAACATCATAGGTCAGGTCATCTACAAGGTTCAGTATAACGGTCCCCAGATGCTCTCAACAATATACCTGGACAATCCGCGCCGGGGAATGTATCTTGTTTCAATACTGTTCAGCGACGGATCCAGGATGGTAAAAAAGATAATGATTGAGCCTTCCGAATAGGACTCTGACCAGGGCAGCAACTCCTGCCTGTGTATTTTTATTCATCTGCAATTCCCTGAAAATAAGATCTTTCTTCCCTCAGATCTATTCTACGGAATTTATTTTCCATCACACTTATCTTTTCAAGCATTCCCTTTGCAAACTCCTTCTTCCTGTCGTGGGGAGTATCGCCCAGCCTGTGCCCCATTGCTTTTCTTATCTTCAAAGCTTCATTTCTGAGCTCTGCCGTAGCTGCATCCAGGTAGCAGTCAGAAAACCTCTGCCAGATATATCTGATTGCGAATGATGATGGGTTCAGCATATCATCATCATAAAACCTGTAATCCCTGAGATCATCCATCAGCAGTTCGTAGGCGGGAAAATAGCCCGGCGAGCCGGAATGCCCGAGCAATTCCTCGATGGCAAGAAAAAGTACTGATTTGCTCACCTGGTTTCCATGGGCACCGTCTTTCCAGTGACGCACAGGACTGATGGTGAATATCACCCTGAGCCCGGGAAAGAGAGTCTTCAGCCTGTCAAGAACAGCTTCCCACAGGGTAACAATGTCAGAGACCTTAAGCAGTTCATTCGTAAAATACGTTGCCGGTATTTTATGGCAGTTGGATACTATCCGGCCGGATTGTTTCCAGCGGTATACCCGTGCCGTTCCGAAGGTGATAAAAAGAAAGGAGGCCCCGGAAAGAAATCTGAAAGCTTCTTCGCCTGCCTTGTTTATCCTGCCGGTCACAATATCCGGATCATTTGAGGAAAAATCAGTGTAATGGTTGAAGCTCAGCCAGGTGCCGTTGTGATTGTAAAGGTCATCCACAGTATAGCTGCGCCTTTGTGTTATTGTATCAAGGGTATTGGCCACGGATACCGGATTATATACCGTCCCCGAAGGATTGACCATCACCGGCATTTTCCCCGCTTCCATCTGTTTTCCCATTCCGCCGGCAAAACAGGACCCTATAAACATGACGGGATCATTATAAGTTATCTTTTCAGCAGATTCCTCTATTTTAAAGATCGTTCTGAGTTCCATACAATTCCGTGATTTTCAGAAATGACTGCTCACCAGGCCCTGTCATGCAGACATCCTGTTTATCCAGTCCGTGATAAACGAAAAGACCTCTTCCCTGAATGGTTCATTGTGAAGTTCATGATATCCATCGTCCCATATTTTAATTTCCGTAAGATTGTTTCCTGAGGCAAATTCCCTGCTTCCTTCGGGAGAAGTTATCTGATCATCACTGCCATGCATGAGAAGCAATGGAACTTTCAGGGATGATGAAGCGGAAAGGGAATTTTTTGCCGCTCCTGCCGCATTGTGGAAAAGTGATACTGAAATCCTTTCATGAACAAGAGGGTCCGCCAGATAGCGTTCAACAACATCCCGGTCGCGGGATAAATGTTCAGGGTTAAGGCCTGAGGCCTGAGTCAGCCCCGGAAGAACATACTTCATTGCTGATGCCAGTACCAGTTTTGATTTTCCCGGCTGTGCCCTGAGTATCAGCCATGGCGAGGTAACAACCGCTCCTGCTATCCCGGGAGTTTTTCTCAGCAGATAATCCAGGACAATATTCCCTCCAAGACTGTGGCCGTACAGAAAAACAGGAACACCGGTAAAAGCCGATCCCGTGTGGCTGATGAGCAGATCAATCATCTCATCCGTGAGATCATAACTTCTGATATGACCCCTCTTTCCGCCGGAAGAACCGTGCCCCGGCAGATCAACTCCCGTAAATCCGATTCCGGCATTTCTGAATAATTCCGCCCATGGGACATATCTGCCTATATGCTCTCCCAGACCGTGAACAAAAACAATATTTGCCCTTGCATTTTCACCGGGACTGACGATAAGTCCCCGCAAAATCTGACCGTTCCTTAATTTAATGCTGTATTTCATTTCTGCGTTCCGTTAAATTATTGCCTGAAAGCATTCATCCGGACAATATGGCAACCCGTGCATCCCATGAACGGATGCTCATAAAATATTCATAAATTTAATAAAGTGAAATCAATTTCCCCCGGAAAGTGTAACTATTCTTCTCCGTTCAGGTGAAATTCTCCATCCTCATTAAGAGCTCCGGCCGGATGTCCTGTCCGCAAAGTCTGAACCGGACTCCACCCTGACATGATGAAAATATTTTTTACATTTTATTGTAATTTATAAAAAGACATAAACCACCCCATTATAAAATTAATTATCTGTCATTTATTCAGAATCACAATTTAGAATAGGACCGGATTTAACAGAATTTAGGATATTAAGATTTGCATATCTTTTTTTATTGATTATTTTTGTAGCATCAATAAACAATGAATCCATGACAACGCACGAATTCAATAATAACTTAATAGAAATGAAGTCAAATCTCCAGAGATTTGCAATGAGCCTCACATATGACCGTGAAACTGCGCTTGATCTGGTGCAGGACACATATCTCAAAGCTATTACCAACAAGGATAAGTTTGTTGATTATTCAAATCTCAAGGCCTGGGTTTTTACCATCATGAAGAATACTTTCATCAACAATTACAGGCGGAGCGTGAAAGAGAATACAATAATTGACGGAACAAAGGATCTCTTCTATTTAAACCAGCCGAATGACAAGGGATTTATCTCACCCGAGTCGAATTATTCAGAAGCGGAGATAGAGAAAGCAATAGATTCACTTGAAGATGAGTTCAGGATTCCCTTCAGAATGCACATAAGCGGTTTTAAATACAAGGAGATTGCTGATGAGCTCGGCCTGAAGATAGGAACGGTAAAAAGCAGGATTTTCTTTACAAGGCAGAAACTTATGCTGATGCTCAAGGATTACAACGGATGATTATTATAAAAAGATTTGTAAGGTTCGAAGATTGGTCAGGTTTTTGATCAGGTTGATTAGGTTAAGTCAGGAAAAAAGGCTGAAGGGTTTCAGCCTTTTTTTATTATTATTGTAAAAAATAACCTGATGCAAAAGATAATAAAGATCACCACCCGCCATCGGAATGCGCTTTATGATATAACATCCGCCGTGGAGGAAGCGGTCAGGGAAAGCGGAGTGAAAACAGGCCATGCATCAGTATATGCCAAGGGCTCCACATGTGCAATAATGATTCAGGAAAACTGGGATGAATCTGTACAGAATGATGTCATTACCTTGCTTGACAGGATTATACCGGAGGGTATATGGCAGCATGATCTCCAGGACAACAACGGGGCCGCCCATCTTAAAGCCGGCCTGATCGGCCCTTCCGAAACCATTCCGGTGATTGACGGAAAACCCGGACTGTCAACATGGCAGAATATCTTCCTGTGTGAATTTGATGGTCCCCGCAGCCAGAGGGAAATAGTTGTCACTGTAATTGCTGACAGCAGGTAAAAATCAGTAAGGAGCAATTATTGCCTTAAATACGGGGAATCTGAAGGAGGCAGTTATCGTCCGCATTCCCCCGAAACAGAAAAATGCATTTTCTACCCTGATTGTTGCGAATCCATGGATTTTACAGCTGCCTCAATGTTTCTTACAAGATTGCTGAATTTTACCCTTCCGGCTACGGTATTACGGAACAGTTTCTGATAATTTTCCCTGCTCAGTGAAAGCCAGTCCTGTCTGGTCATTGTTGCAACTTCCTCACTCAGACTGAATTCCGGATGGGATTTGCAGCCTGTCTTCCTGTTCCACGGGCAGGCTTCCTGGCAGGCATCACATCCGTACACTCTTCCTCCCAGCAGGGGAATAATGTCTTCCGGCACAGGTCCCTTGTTTTCTATTGTAAGGTAAGCTATGCACTTGCGGGCATCAATGGTGTAATCATCATTTATGGCACCGGTGGGACAGGCTTCAATGCATGCCCTGCAGGTTCCGCACAGATTTCCCTTAAAAGGCCTGTCGTACTCTGCCTCAACATCAAGAAGCAATATACCTATAAAAAAATATGAACCTATATCCTTGTTTATCAGAATGGAATGACGGCCCGGCCAGCCCAGTCCTGCCATTCTTGCCCATGCCTTCTCGGGAAGCGGTCCCGAATCACAGAAGATCCGGCCATTGACACCGGGAACATGAACCCTTAGGAACTCCAGCAGAAGATTAAGTTTTTCACGAACTACATCATGGTAGTCTGATCCGTATGCATGTCTTGAAAGGACCGGGGCATCCGGATCCCTCTGTTCATTTTCCGGATGATAGCACAAGCCGGTTACTACCACTGTCTTTGCTCCCGCCAGCAGGAATTCCGGGTTAATCCTCCGGGGAATATCCCTCCGGAGGAAAGACATTTCCGCATTCATGCCGGCTTCACACCATTGTTCCAGAATCCTGCCGTCATCAGCCAGTATTCCGGCCCTGGCAATACCGCAGAGATCAAATCCCAGAGCGGCAGCCCTGCCCTTTATGGAAGCCGACAGCCGTTTTCTTTCATCCGGTCCCATTGATTCCCCTACAAAAGGCCCAGTTCTAGCTTAACCTCATCGCTGAGCATATCCGGATCCCAGGGGGGCATAAAAGTAAGTTTCAGATCCACCTTTTCAATGCCTTCCACTTTTCCCACCTTCTCCCTGACCTCCTCCAGGAGATGGTCTGCCACGGGGCAATTGGGATTGGTGAGTGTCATCCGTATATGAGCCACGGCTCCGTCGTCCACCCGGATTTCATAAATCAGTCCGAGATCGTATACGTTAGCAGGGATCTCCGGGTCATAGACGGTTCTGAGACTGTCAATGATCCTTGATTCCACATCAATTTGCTGAGAAGAAACCATAAAATCAGTATTAATTAATTACAAGTCCGGGCCGGAGGGTGTCACAGGCCTTTCAGACGGCCGGAGGCTGTTTTGCGTTGAATGCTATTGCATATAACCTGATCTGTTTCACCATTGAAAGTAATCCGTTGGAACGGGTTGGTGAAAGATTCTGATGAAGTCCTATTCTGTCGATAAAATACAGATCCGCTGAAATTATTTCAGCCGGAGTTCTCCCCGAGAGAACCCGGATCAGCAGGGCAACAATTCCCCTGGTAATTATAGCATCACTGTCGGCAGTGAAAAATATCTTCCCGTTTTCAAAGGAGGGGCACAGCCATACTTTCGACTGGCATCCCTCAATCAGGTATTCCGTAGTCTTGCATCCGGGATCGATAACGGGAAGGTCGCGGCCCATTTCGATCAGCAGATTATACTTATCCATCCAGTCGTCAAAGACTGAAAAGTCTTCTATTATTGCATCCTGTACCTCGTTGACCGTCATCTTTTTATGAAAACATTGATATAACCTTCTCAATGCCGGCACAAAGCCTGTCTATTTCTTCATGAGTGTTGTAAAAACACATCGAAGCCCTTACGGTTCCCTCAATTCCAAACCTGTCCATTACCGGCTGTGCACAGTGTGTTCCCGTTCTGACCGCTATTCCGAGCTTATCCAGAATCATTCCGGTATCATACATATGAATATCTTTCAGAAGAAATGAAATGATTGATATTTTGTGCGGACTGTTTCCGTATATCCTCAGACCCTTTATGGAATGCATTTGTCCCGTGGCATATTCCAGAAGCTCTCTCTCTCTCTGACTGATATTATCCAGTCCCAGTGAGAGCAGATACCCCAGTGCCCTGGCAAGTCCGATTGCGCCCGGGAAATTCACAGTGCCCGCTTCAAATTTGAATGGCAGATCGTTATAGCTGGTCTTTTCAAATGTCACATTTTTTACCATATCACCACCTCCCTGGTAGGGGGGAAGTTCGGAAAGCAGCCCGGCCCTGCCGTACAGCACGCCAATACCTGCGGGTCCGTATATTTTATGTCCCGAAAAGACATAAAAGTCGCAATCCATTTCCCTGACATCGGTTACGCCATGCTGTACACCCTGGGCTCCGTCGATAAGGACAGGTATGTTCATGGCATGAGCGGCACCTATTATTCTGTCAACCGGAAGAATCACTCCCAGCGCATTTGAAGCCTGGGTAACAGCAACCAGCCTGGTCTTTTTGCTGAGCAGCTTCAGATACTCTTCAAATATCAGTTCGCCGTTGTCGTCAACAGGTATAACTTTCAGGACTGCCTGTTTCCGTCTGCACATCATCTGCCAGGGAACAATGTTTGCATGATGCTCAAGATGGCTTATCAGTATCTCGTCCCCCCTTCCAACAAATCGTTCTCCGAATGAAAATGCCACTGCATTTATTGATCCGGTGGCTCCGGAGGTAAAAATAACTTCCTCACTGCTGCCGGCATTGATAAAGGATCTTACCGCTTCCCTTGCATTTTCATATTCTTCCGACGCCCTGTCGCTTAAAAAGTGCACACCCCTGTGGATATTACTGTTGTACAGGGTAAATACTTCAGTTGCCGCATCAATGACACATTTTGGTTTCTGGGTAGTTGCCCCGTTATCGAGATACACCAGGGGTTTGTCGTATATATTCCGGCTCAGAATGGGAAAATCAGCTCTTATGGCAGAAATATCCTTCACCCTCTTCCTCTTTTATCCGCAGTTGATCATACAGTAAGCGCATCTGGAAAGCTCACCCTTCAGGCGCTGCATCACCAGGCTGTCAATTCTGTCGCGCAGGGCTTCCACCCTGATATTTTCTATGACCTCATGTGCAAAGCCAAACATCAGCATCAGCCTGGCTTCATGCCTGCCTATTCCTCTCGACTGAAGATAGAAGAGGGCATCATTGTCCGGCTGGCCTACTGTTGCGCCATGACTGCATTTCACATCATCGGCATATATCTCAAGCTGCGGCTTTGTGTCCATTCTTGCATCATCGTTCAGAAGAATATTGTTGTTCTTCTGATAGGCCAGGGTTCCCTGTGCATTCTTATCGACAAATATTCTGCCGTTAAAGGCTCCCGTAGCCATATCATCGAGTATTCCTTTGAAGAGCTGATTGCTGGTGCAGTAAGGCTGTGCGTGAATCACATTCACAAAATTATCCACATGCTGGAATTTATCCGCAAGAAACAGTCCGTAGGAATTGCATTCGGCTCTTTCGCCTCCCAGGTAATGATGGGTGCTGTTCCTTACCAGTCCGCCGTGAAGGGTTATGTTATTTGATGAGGCATGGCTGTTCCGTTCCTGATGTATGAAGGTGTGGGTTATTTTTGCAGCATTGTTGTGTTCATTCTGGACACGGATGATGTCAAAGTGTGAATTTTCGCCCACGTAAACTTCAGTTACCGCATTTGTGAGGAATTTCCTCGGTGACAATGTATGATCACAGATTATCAGGGTTACTGAAGCATTTTTCTCCACAATAACCAGGTTTCTGTGCTGATTGAAAATGTCATCGTCTGATTCCACGAGATTGATGATCTGGATGGGCTTGTCGGGTTCAACTCCTTCCGGAACATAAATAAAGACACCGTCGGAGGCAAGGGCGGTATTGAGATAAACCAGACCGTCTGAATTGCCGTTGACATATTTCCCGTAATGCTTTTCAATCTGATCGCTGAACAGTTTTGAGGCTTCATTGAGACTTCCGATCAGAACACCCCCGGGCAACTTCCGTATCTTGTCCGTTATGGTGGGATAAAAACCGTTAAGCAGAACAATGGCATGCACGTCCATGTCGGTCACGTCGCATCTGAATTCCTCTGCCCTTATGAAATCCTGCTCACCGGGTATGAAATAATTACTGTAATCATGGCTGAAAAAAGGATCCAGATTGGTGTATCTGTATGATTCGTTCTTTCTGGTGGGAATGCCCAGCCTGACAAATTCGCGGATCGCGGATTCACGGAATGAATTTATATACTGGGAAGAGCCGGAAGATATCCTCTCAATATTGTCCCTGTACAGGGCCGAATATTTATCATATTTAACGGTACTATTATTCATACACAGTACTTTTATCAGCTTCTTTTTTTATCCAGTCATATCCTTTTTCCTCAAGCTCGAGGGCAAGGTCCCTCCCTCCCGTTTTAACTATCCGTCCGTCATAGAGTACATGAACAATATCAGGTATGATATAATCCAGCAGCCTCTGGTAATGTGTGATCACAATCACCGATCTTTCAGGATGCCTGAGCTTGTTGATCCCGTTGGCAACAATCCTGAGAGCATCGATATCCAGTCCCGAATCGGTTTCATCAAGAATAGCCAGTTTCGGTTCAAGCATTGCCATCTGGAAAATCTCGTTTTTCTTCTTTTCACCGCCTGAATATCCTTCATTGACTGATCTGTTGGCAAGTTTTGAATCAATTTCAACAAGTTCCTTCTTTTCACGCATAAGCTTCAGGAAATCAGATGCGGAAAGAGGTTCAAGCCCTCTGTGCTTGCGATGTTCATTAACAGCTGTCTTCATGAAGTTGACCATGCTTACTCCGGGTATCTCGGTCGGATACTGGAAACCCAGAAATATACCTTCCCTTGAACGTTCCTCCGGAGGCATTTCCAGAAGGTTCTTTCCCATGTATGTAACAGTGCCTTCCAGTATATTGGCGAACTCCCTCCCTGCAAGGATGGCTGCAAGTGTGCTTTTCCCCGACCCGTTAGGCCCCATAAGGGCATGTACCTCACCCGCCTTCAGTTCGAGATTGATACCCTTCAGTATGGTCTTTCCGTTTATACTTGCTTTTAAATTATTGATAGTTAGCATAATATAATTTAATTTTTAATAGTCTCAGCCGACACTTCCCTCCAGGCTTATCTGTAAAAGTTTCTGAGCCTCCACGGCAAATTCCATCGGCAGCTTGTTTATTATCTCCTTTGCATATCCGTTTACGATCAGACCAATGGCATCCTCGGTAGATATTCCCCTCTGATTGCAGTAAAAAATCTGGTCCTCCCCAATCTTCGAGGTTGTTGCTTCGTGTTCCACTATTGCCGAAAGGTTGTCAACCTCCAGGTAGGGAAAAGTATGCGCACCGCATTTATCTCCCAGCAGAAGTGAATCGCACTGTGAAAAATTCCGTGCGCCTGAAGCCTTCCTGTGAACTTTCACCAGTCCCCTGTAGCTGTTCTGACTGAAACCCGCGGAGATGCCCTTTGATACTATGGTGCTTCTGGTATTTTTCCCGATATGGATCATTTTTGTGCCTGTATCGGCCTGCTGATGATTGTTTGTCACCGCCACTGAATAGAATTCCCCCGTGGAATTATCGCCCCGGAGAATACAGGAAGGGTACTTCCAGGTTATTGCAGATCCGGTCTCAACCTGAGTCCAGGAAATCTTTGAGTTTTCCCCCCTGCACAAACCTCTTTTTGTTACAAAGTTGAAGATACCCCCCTTCCCTTCCCTGTCGCCAGGGTACCAGTTCTGAACGGTGGAATATTTTACTTCAGCATTTTTTTCGGCAATAATTTCAACTATGGCGGCATGCAGCTGATTCTCATCCCTCATCGGGGCAGTACAGCCCTCAAGGTAGCTGACATAGCTCTCCTCGTCGGCAATGATCAGGGTGCGCTCAAACTGGCCCGTGTTGGCAGCATTGATCCTGAAATATGTTGAAAGCTCCATGGGGCATCTGACTCCTTTCGGAATGTAGCAGAATGAGCCGTCACTGAACACCGCGGAATTAAGTGCCGCAAAAAAGTTATCCGCATAGGGAACCACCGTGCCCATATATTTTCTGACCAGATCAGGATGTTCCTTCACCGCATCACTGAAAGAACAGAAGATTATACCGGCTTCGGCCAGGGTTTCCCTGAAAGTGGTCTTCACGGAAACACTGTCCATCACAGCATCAACAGCGATCCCGGCAAGATGCTTCTGTTCCTCAAGAGGGATGCCCAGCCTGTCAAAGGTCCGCTTCAGTTCCGGGTCAATCTCGTCATTGCTTCCTGAGGTCTTTCTCTGCTTCGGGGCAGCATAATACACTATGTCCTGATAGTCGATTTCCGGTATGGTCAGATTGGCCCATTCCGGCATTTTCATGGTCTGCCAGCGCCTGAATGCCTTGAGGCGAAACTCAAGGAGCCAGCCTGGTTCTCCCTTTTTTTCCGAAATAATACGGATTGTATTTTCATTCAGTCCTTTCGGAATCTTCTCAATCTCAATATCGGAGTAAAATCCATATTTGTACTCCCCCGAAGTAACATCATTTAATATCTGATCCTGGTTTTTTTCCATCTCACTGATTCTTCTCTCTTTCTATCATGTTAACAAAGCCGGAGTGCAAATGTTAATTGTATTTAATCTAAATAAAGTCTGGCAAAATTATTAAAAAAAACAATTCAGGCGATTATCATCCGGGAAAACTAATGCCGGCATTGCCGGCACAAGTATGTTCCGATCGGATATAAGGGCATTTCCGCTCTGCCGTGAATACACCGGTCCCGTGAGGCCGGCCCCAGGGGCCGGAATTCTCACTGAACAACTGAAATTGTCAGGCTATGGAAGCATTTATGATGAAGGTGGCAGCAAAGGCAATAATGGCATAGAGTTCTGGAAACACTGCCAGGATCATGGTATTACCGAAAACATCATGACCTGATCCTATTGAGGCAATGCCGTTTGCACAGACACTCCCCTGTTTCAGTGCGGAATATAATCCCACAAAGCCCAGGGACAGTCCTGCAGTAAGAATTGCAATACCCTGAAGCATTGTCATTTCCGGATTTATGACACCGCTGCTGTTTATAACAAAGAAGCCTCCGAAACCATAAAGGCCCTGAGTTCCGGGAAGAGCACTCAGAAGCATGTAATTACCGAAAGCATCAGGATTTTTTTTCATTGCCCCCAGGGTGGCATTTCCGCCCATTGTCACTCCTATTGAGCTGCCAATGCCACACAGTCCGAGCATCAGAGCCAGCCCTAGATATGATAGTATGATTGGCAGATTCCCTGTAACTGAAGTAAGACTCATTGTTTCCATAATAGATATTTGGTTAATCGTTTATTATTTTAATTTAAAAGGTTTATAATCAAGGCCTCCGCCACTGAATCCGGCGTTCTTGTAAAACTCCACAAATGTAAGCCTCAGCGGATGTACAAATCCTCCCAGTGTTGCCATAAAAATATTGAGGGAATGGCCTATAAGGAGCAAAACAATAAAAAAGAGCCAGCCTACATATGGTACTGACAGCATCTGTGAAGAAATATCATTGAATACGAATCCCAGGATGGACGAAGAGATTCCCAGTGCAAAAAGCCTTATATAGGACAGGAGGTCGCCGAAGATACCTGTTATCACATTGTAGGAATCCCAGATTCCGTTTCCTATTCTCAGGAAAACATTGATTCCCGGTGTGTTCAGAAGGAATATCAGCACAAGGGAAAAGATTAACAGGGTGTTAAACAGGAAGGCAACCCTTGCTTCATCCAGCAGTTTCAGTGCTGCCCCTCCCTTGAAAATTATAAGTGTCAGCAGCAGTACTATCCATCCTATAACGGAAAGGCTGTATCTGAATCCCTTCTGCCTGGAAATATTAACAACTTTCAGAATCATTCCGAAAAGGATCTGTATGGCTCCCAGGATAATTGCCAGATAGAACATGCTTAATGAATCCTGCATAAGATGTCTGAAAGATCTGATCAGTGAAAAATTTCCCTCAGCGCTTTTCAGGATGGCATTTTTCTGTGCACCGGGAATATCACCGCCTGTTACTTTTATCACTTCCGCGACAAATTCCTGTCTGGTGGAAAATGATATATCCTTTAATTGTTTCAGCTCATTCACAGTTTTCGCCGGAACGCCGTATTCCTCCATACGGATGACTGACTGGCCGGTAATGGTATATCCGGTATCAATAAGGTTCATTCCGAAAAATGTGCCTGTAAGCATTCCGAACAGCATGGCAGCCGCTCCCAGGTATTGTGCCAGCGTAACAAAGGGCCTCAGTTTCAGGCTGACTTTTCTTTTTATTATAAATCCCGCTATAAGGAAGAAGAGGCCATAGCCGGCATCTCCCAGGCAGAATCCAAAGAAAAGCATGAAAAAGGGAGCAAAGAAGGGGGTAAGATCAAGTTCCCTGTAGTCCGGCAGGGAATACAGTCTTGTTATCGGTTCAAAAAGACTGGCAAACTTATTATTCTTAAGAATTATCGGAACTTTTTCATTTTCCGAAGGTTCCACCGCAAAGAAGTAACAATCTGAATCTTCAAGCATTTTCCTCAGCCTCTCTTCTTCATCATCGGGTACCCATCCCTCGAGGACGTAAAGATTGTCTTCCGCATATTTATCAGCCTGCTGCTCAACTGTAAGATATTCTATCCTGTTGATTACGTTTTTGCTGCCATCCTGAAGGGCTTTGTTCCATTCCGGTGCTTTCAGTTTTAAACGCGCATCGGCGTCGGCTAAAAGATCCTCATTCACCTTTATTTCATCCAGGACAGCTGCAACAGACCGTTCGGGTATTGTTTCCTCCCCGGCATCCAGATCAGGAAATTCACCCTTCCTGTGAATAACGGCAAAATATATCCGGCTTCCCTTTTCACTGATAACCTCAATGGCATGTTCTCCTTTCCATTCTTCCCTGAAGTGTTTTCTTGAACAGCTGAAGAGGGAGACAGTCCAGTCCGTATCGTCCAGCTTCCTGAAAACCGACGGATCAAACCTGCCCCACGGCCTTGCCCTGTCAGCCTCTGCCCTGAGTCTTTCAAGAGCATGCTTCCGGTCTTCAATTTCCTTTATCAGCGATTCCAGTCCGGCGAGCACCGTTTCAGGATCTTCCGACTGTTCAGAAACTGCTGAACCCGGCACCAGTATTCTGAGCTGCCTGATTGCCGACCTGTACCTGTTCAGACGTTCGAGATCAACCTGCAATACATTGCCCTCATCAAGTCTGTGTTTTTCAGTTATGTGAACCACACCTGCCTTCCGCAAAGTATCCAGCAAATCAGAATAATCCTTGTGGTGAACCAGAAAAGCATATTTTTTTATCCCTGCAATCATTCAGTTCCGTTTTTATCTGTAAGTTCCTCCTGACGGGCCTTGATTATTTTTTGTGCCGACTTGGAAAGGTTTTCCTCATCTTCCAGAAAGCGTTTTATCCGCCTGATGGCATCTTCATAGCCCGGTATCTGTACCTTTTCATACAGGTTCACCTTTTGAGTGGTTTTTTTTCTTGCATGATCCAGCAGCCCCATCTTTTCCCTCATCAGATCCCTTTTTGCAAGGGCTGCAGCCATTTCCTTCAGTATCTTAATCCCTTCGGCAAACCAGGCCGGGCTTTCATAAAGATTAAAAGGATTCAGTGTAAAAGTAATGTCCCTGAATTCAGGAATGGTGATACCGGCTATTTTAACAAAATCAGTCTTTATTTCCTCCACTCTCAGCAAACCTGAATCAAATTCCGACCACAGGCGCAGCCCATCCCGGTAACGGTTGACAATGGATGCGAGTTCCTTTTCAAAATTATCTGCCTCGTCCCTGGCACGCTTCACTTCAGTCCTCAGGGCTGCCTCCTTGTTCTTCAGAATGGGCAGAGCCTTAGTCCTGATACTGAGTTGCTTGTTGAGATTCTGAAGAGATATTTTATTATATTGAAATTTGACAGCCATAAACAGAAATTCCTAATTTGCTGATTCCGCAGGCCAGTATTCCTTTACAAATTCCTCCCTGATCGCAACTTCTTCCTTTGAAAAATACTTTCCGAAAAGACTCCAGCAGGTATCAAGCATCGTTGTAATATCAATATTGATATCTATTGCCAGAAGTTTTTCCGAATATTCCTTTGCAAAGCTAAGAGTCCTTTCATCGTAGTTTGACAGTTCAAAACCGTTTTCCAGCTTGGTTCTTGCATTTGCAGCATCGGCATAAAGCCTAATCGCACTGTTCATCACCTGTGCATGATCATTCCGTGTCTGCCTGGCTATGACAAGCTGTTTCAGCCTCGAAAGCGAGCGGAACGGGTCAACAATTACCTTTCCTATTTCAGTATCGCGCCTGAGAAAAAGCTGTCCTTCGGTAATATAGCCGGTATTGTCAGGAATGGCATGGGTGATGTCACCTTCTGAAAGTGTTGTTACCGCGATGATGGTTATTGAACCTCCGTCAGGAAACTGAACGGCTTTTTCATAAATCTTTGCAAGGTCACTGTAAAGTGAACCGGGCATATTATCCTTTGAAGGTATCTGATCCATTCTGTTTGACACTATTGCCAGTGCATCGGCATACAGCGTCATATCAGTCAGGAGCACGAGCACCTTTTCATTTTTTTCCACTGCAAAATATTCCGCGGCAGTCAGTGCCATGTCCGGCACCAGGAGTCTTTCAACGGGCGGATTTTCTGTTGTGTTTATAAATGCAATTATTCTTTCAAGAGCACCTGCATTCTCAAAAATATTCCTGTAAAAAAGGTAATCATCGTTTGTCAGGCCCATTCCGCCGAGAACGATTTTGTCGGCCTGAGCCCTCAGGGCCACAGTAGCCATTACCTGGTTGAAAGGCTGGTCGGGATCTGCAAAAAACGGTATCTTTTGTCCCGTAACAAGTGTATTGTTCAGGTCAATCCCTGCAATTCCTGTCGCTATCAGCTTTGAAGGCTGCATCCTCCGTACCGGATTGACTGACGGGCCGCCGATTTCCCGGTTCATACCCTCAAGGGCAGGGCCGTCGTCAATGGGTTCACCATAAGCATTCAGAAATCGTCCGGCCAGGTCTTCATTCACTTTCAGTGCAGGAGGCCTGCCAAGAAATATCAGTTCCGCATTGGTGGGTATCCCTTCAGTTCCCGAGAATATCTGAAGCGTGACCTCATCTCCGACCATTTTGACAACCTGGGCCAGACGGCCGTCTACAAGTGCCAGTTCATCATATCCTGCACCCGTTGCTTTCACGGAACAAGTCGCCTTTGTAATACGTGTCAGTTTCGTATAGATCTTCTGAAATGCTGCTCTTTCTCTCATATTACTGCAATTTCTTTAATCTGCATGTCAAGTTCTTTCTGATATTCATTGAATGCATCCGATTCAAATTCCGAATAATTCATCTGTCTGAAAAGGTTGATTATCCTTTTGAAGAAGGTAGCCACTTCTTCAAAAGTATCGAATTTTAACTCCCTGTCATTGACCTCAAGTACCTTGCTGAGCATGTAGCGCTGGCGTTCCAGGGGAGTGCTCTGGTCAATCCTGTCAAAGGCATCCTGCTGCAGAATAATAAAATCAATGACTTCGGATTTCCAGAACCGGACGTGATAATCAAGCGGTACCCCGTCATCCCCCAGGATGTTGATCTGTTCCTGTGCCTCCCGCCCCCTCATCAGAATATTCTTCGCCTTGGTCACCTGATCATGCCAGGCAGGGGATATCTTTTCCGACAGGTAATCTTTAACCTCATCATATTCAAGGTATTTAGAATAACTTTCTATAGGATCAACTGCGGGGTATCTTTTAGAATCGGACCTCTGCTGCGAGAGTGCATAAAAGCATCTTGCCGCTTTTTTTGTTGATTCGGTCACGGGTTCTTTCAGGTTTCCTCCAGCCGGTGAAACGGTTCCGATAAAGGTTATTGAACCGGTACTGCCGTTTACCAGTTCCACATAGCCGGCCCTGGAATAATAGTTGGAAATGATTGCCGGGAGGTCCATCGGGAATGCATCCGGTCCGGGCAGTTCCTCCATCCGGTTCGACATTTCCCTGAGGGCCTGGGCCCACCTGGAAGTGGAATCGGCAAGCAAAAGCACCTTCAGTCCCATTGACCGGTAGTATTCGGCAAGGGTCATTGCCGTATAGACGGAGGCTTCCCGGGCAGCCACCGGCATGTTTGAAGTGTTTGCCACAATAGTTGTTCTCTCTATCAGCTTTCTGCCTGTCCTGGTGTCGGTCAGCTCAGGAAACTCCTTGAATATTTCAACAACTTCATTTGCCCTCTCACCGCAGGCAGCAAAAATAACCATGTCAGCATCGGCCTGTTTGGAAAGCGCATGCTGAAGAACTGTCTTGCCGCAGCCGAAAGGTCCCGGGATAAAGCCGGTTCCACCCTCTGCTATCGGGTTAAGAGTATCAATCACTCTTACTCCAGTTTCCATGATTCTGAATGGTCTGGTCTTATTGCGGTAAACCCTTACCGGTATCTTGACCGGCCATTTCTGCACCATTGTAATATTGTGTTCGGTTCCGTCCCTGTCAGTTATAACAGCAATGGTATCATTTACTTTATAAAATCCTTTCGGACTGGTTGATTTTACCCTGTAGCTGCCTTCCATTTTGAAGGGAACCATTATTTTGTGGGGTATCCAGTTTTCCATAACCTCACCAAGCCAGGAACCGGCCTCCACAACACTTCCCGCTTCAGCCAGGGGTGTAAATTCCCACTTCGCATTCTGGTCGAGAGGGAAATTATATTCGCCTTTTTCCAGGAAAATACCATCAAGTTTTTCAAGATCATTCTGCAAGCCGTCATATTTCCGTGACAGTATGCCGGGGCCCAGTGTCACCTCAAGCATGCTTCCCGTGAATTCAACCTCAGAGCCTATTTTCAATCCCCTCGTACTTTCGAAAACCTGCACATATGCCTGATCGCCCTGCAGTTTGATGACTTCAGCCATAAGCTTTGTCGCATCATGGCTGATCATACATATCTCATTCTGGGCAACCGGTCCGTCAACATTGACGATGACCAGATTAGATATTATCCCGTATACCTTTCCTTTTGTCGCCATTTATTTCAATTACATGATTTATATAAAGTTTCATCATAATCCTGATTTTCCCGAAGCCGCTTTAATCCGGCAATACCTTATTAGTTTCCCTCTTCTTCCTGCTTCCCTGCTGTATGAACCGTATTTGCAGAGGGTTTCATTTCTTCCACCAGATTTCTCAGCATGATTTTTCCGGTTTCGGGATCCAGCTGCTTCCATCTTGTTACAATAGAAAGCTTTATCAGATATCCCATAATCCAGTCAACAGAGAAATAGTCAAAAAAGGTTTCCGAATTGATGAACTCCCATCTGGCAAGATCAATTTTCCTTTCTCTTTCAAGGAATTCTTCCTCCGTCATAATCCTGAACATATCCGGAACATAATCCGGTTCCGGCGGTATTTGAAAGTCCCGGCTGCTTTTGAATATTTCCCTGAGCCGCCGTGCAAGGGGATAATCACCGGAAATAAAATCATCTGCATCCAGCCCCAGGGCTTTTGAACTGATTAATGCAATGACATTTTTCATATCCCTGTCGAAGCTTACATAATTCATCAGAAACCGGTTCCCTGAAGCAAGTGCGGTATCAATATAACCCTCTGTCAGGATTCTTTCCGTCTCAAATCTGTCATTCGCACTGCCGGAATCAAACCATTTCCTGATTGCCTTAACCATGTAAGGCGGGAGAATATCTTCTTCCCTGAGAATGGATTCCGTTATTCTCTTTTGTTCCTCCATATCCTGCAGTGAGTATATGCCCAGATTATCCCATTCCCCACTGCCTCCCTCAAGATATGTCATGAGGTTTTTGTTGTCGTGCGGCAGGAATAGTATGGATACCACGGCATAATCAGAAGGATGAAGGGCAGATTTAAGTTCTTCCCGGAATTCAGCAATGTCTGAAGCACCCTTGCTGCTGTCAAAAACAAGATCGGCAAGCCCGGCTACCAGGTAGTGATATTCTCTTTTAAACATTATTTTTCTTCACCAAAAAGAAGTTCTGCCAGCCTGGGTCTGATAAAATCCCTGAGAAACTCTGCCATATTGCTGTCGCTGACACTTATCTTGTATTCCCGGCCTGAGGGATGAATTTCAAAACCTTTTACCATTGATTTCCCGGGGTTTAGTGTAACCCGGTCCGATAATGTTTTATTCAGTTTTTCCTCAAGGAATTTTTCAACATCCGGCAGAATTTCTTCAGGCATGCGGATTTCAAAACCCTCATCATTCCCCTGCTGTGCCCATTTCTCAGCAATAATTCCGATTAATCCTGCCAGAAAACTATTGTCGGCAAAAATTTCTGAAACAGGTTCATCAATAATCCTGAAAGCAATTTTATTCTCTATATCCTGCCTGAGGGAATTCTGCGACAGTCGAAAAGCCAGTTTTATCTCCGATTCGGCATTCTTGATTATCTCGCCGGCTTTTCTTTCCGCCGCGGCAATAATCTGCCCTGCCTTTTCCTCTGCTTTCTCTGTCATTCTTACCGATTCCTTCCGCGCTTCCGCAATGATTTTTTCTGCTTCCTCATTGCCTCTGGAAACACCTTCCTGGTAAATTTTTTCTGTTATTTCCTGAAGTTTATCCTGCATGTTTCTTCTTTGTTAGGGACCAGTGATTTTTGTCTGTAAAAAAACAGCATTCCTGATTAAAAGCATAATAATAAAGAAATTATGTATCTTTAATCAGATCCTGCACCTGAAAAATATCATGGATTTTAAACAAATCTTTTCAAAGGCAGCAAAATTGCAATATTTTTTCCTAATGGCAAAACGATCTTCTGCTCGCCGGTGTTATTTTTTGGTTTATATGATATTGCACGCTTTTTGCTATGAATATAATTCTTGATTCAAACTTTTATCAATGAAAAAATTAATTATCACCAGTATGGTTCTGCTGATTTTCCTCACCCGACTTCAGGCAGAAAATGAAATAAACATAAAAGCTGAAATTGCCCACGTGACCGTTTATCCCGACAGGGCCCAGCTGTCTCATGAGGCAGTTGTTGACATTCCCTCAGGAAAAACATTGCTGAAATTATCAGGATTGTCACCCTACATTGATGCAAGAAGCATCCAGGTAAAGGGAAGGGGTAACTTTACCATCCTTTCAGTCAATCACCAGAACAATTATCTTCTGAACCTTGAGGATTCGCCGGAGATCACGAAAATAAAAAAACAGATCGAAGCCCTTCAGTTAAAAATTGAGGATGAAAAGGCAGCAATTGGCGTTCTGAAGGAAAAAGAAGCCTTTCTGATAGCCAACAGGGCAATCCCCGTAAAGGAAAGCGCATTTTCCACCGACCAGCTTAAGAATTACATGCAGCTTTACACTGATAATATGGATCAGGTGAGCACGTCAGTACTCAAAAAGAACCGGCTTATAAAGGAGTATGAAAAACAGATAGCCGCATTGCAGAATCAGTTATCAGAAAGTTCCGGCAGACAGCAGCTGCATTCAGGCGAAATAACCGTTTCCGTCAGTGCGGAGAAAGCCCTTTCGGCCAGAATGGATTTTGCCTATGTGGTGTCCAATGCATACTGGTTTCCGTCATATGATGTGAGAGTTGATGATATTTCAAATCCCGTTGAAATATCATACAAGGCGAATCTTTTCCAGAACAGCGGCGTGGAGTGGAAAAATGTAAGACTGAGTTTTTCAAATGCCAGTCCGTGGATTGCAGGTGACATCCCCGAACTCAATCCGTGGTTTATAGATTATTACAAAGCCCCTGTACTGACCGTGACAGCCAGGGGGGTTGCTTCATCCGCTCCCAGGAGGCTGGATAAGGCGGTAATGGACTATGAACTTGTTCCTCAGGAGAACAAGGCGGAAGAAGTTCCGGAAGCAGTGCCCGTACCTGTTGAAAGAAAAACAGGTGAAACAGCTGTTTCCTTCGATGTTGCTATTCCCTATACAATAGCATCGGACGGCAGGATCCGTACAATTGAAATACAAAGAACATCAGTTCCTGCAGAATACAAGTACATGACAGTACCAAAAATGTCGCCGCATGCCTATCTGACGGGCAACATAGGAAACTGGGCCGGAATGAGCCTTCAGAGCGGCGAGGCAACACTTTATTTCGAAAATACCTTTGTGGGCAAATCGGCAATCAATGTGAACCAGCTTTCCGATACCCTTACACTTTCGCTCGGCACGGATAACAGCATACTGGTAAAAAGGGAAAAAAGAAAGGATTATACCAGCAGAAGAACATTCGGTGCCAACAAGACCGAAACCTTTTCATTCCTTATAAGCATAAGGAACAACAAAACAAATCCTGTCAGAATCAATGTGGTGGATCAGATTCCCGTTTCAACGAACAGCGGTATCACGGTTGAAGCCCTTGAGCTGTCAGGAGGCAGGCATAATGCCGCAAGCGGGAAGATCAGCTGGAATTATGAGCTTAAACCTCAGGAAACCAGGGAAATCGTTTTGACCTATTCAGTCAGGTATCCCAGAGACAAAACCGTAATCCTTGAATAGTATTGTTACTGCCGGTTGAAACTGTAATCACGGAATAAAACAGCTACAGGCGGATTGCGATGTTCCGGCAACCTTGTAATTATATTTTCAGAAAATGAGAACACCCGGCAATGTTATCTGGCTTATTCCCGGGGGACTGATAATTGCCCTGCGGTAGTATTCAGCGGGGTCCCCTGATGATACCTCTCCCGGAATCCCGGATGAAGTTCAGGATATAATCCCTGTCGGGTGAGGGTCTGAATTCATTTTCAACATATTCCAGGGCCTGTGTCGTATTTCTTTTGCTCTGGTATATTATACGGTAAATATTGTGGATCTCATCAATTCTTTCCTTGCTGAAATTTCGCCGGTTAAGGCCAACGGTGTTCAGGCCCATAAAACAGAGCGGATCCCTGTCGGCCTTGATAAAGGGCGGAACATCTGTCCTGACTTTCGATCCGCCTCCGATTATCACATGACCGCCGATCCTTGAGAACTGATGAACAAGTACTGCCCCGCTCAGAATGGCCCAGTCGTCTATTCTGACCTCACCGGCAAGACCGCATGCATTTCCTATAATACAATTGTTTCCGATAATGCAGTCATGGCCCACATGGGCATATGCCATCAGCAGGCAATTGTTCCCGACCACGGTTTTACCAGTGGTAACGGTTCCCCGGTTCACGGTCACACCTTCCCTGATGATTGTATTATCCCCGATCTCTGCGGTGGTGATCTCCCCCCTGAATTTCACATCCTGGGGAATACCCGAAACGACCGATGACGGAAATATTTTGCAATCCTTTCCTATCCGGGCTCCATCGAGTATTACTGCTCCGGGACCCACCCAGGTTCTGTCGCCTATTACCACATCAGCAGCTATATAGGCAAAGGGATCTATTGTAACATCATTGCCGATGACGGCTCCCGGGGTGATATGGGCTGAATTTGAAATCATTGATTCATTTGTTTTTTATTACCTGCGCAGTCATTTCCCCCTCAACCACGAGATTATTGCCGACGAATGCCTGTCCGTACATCGTAACAATTCCCCGCCTCAGGGGTTCCGTCAGCTCCATTTTCAGAATGATGGTATCTCCGGGCACTACTTTCTGCTTGAATTTCAGTTTATCAATTTTAAGAAAATATGTTGAATACCTTTCAGGTTCATCCAGTCCGCTGAGTACCAGTAATCCTCCTGACTGTGCAAGTGCCTCAACCAGGAGCACACCGGGCATCACGGGCTCATCCGGGAAATGACCCTGGAAAAATGATTCATTGAAAGTTACGTTTTTTATGCCCACAACCGTTGTTTCATCAAGGGAAATAATTTTATCAACCAGCAGGAACGGAGCCCTGTGAGGCAGTCTCTTCTTAATGTCCTCGAGTGTATAGACCGGGGGTCTGTTGGGATCATAAAAAGGGATCTTATGCTTTGAAAGTGATTTTTTCATTTCCTGCCTTATAATCCTTGCAAGGCGTGTATTGGCATAGTGACCGGGCTTTGTGGCAACTACCTTGCCCTTGAAGGGGAAACCCACCAGGGCCAGGTCTCCGAGCAGATCAAGCAGTTTGTGGCGGGCAGGCTCATTGGGATATCTGAGCTCTGTATTATTGAGTACTCCGGCAGTATGTTTGCTGATACCGGGACGCCTGAACAGCCTGGCTATACGGTCAATCTCCTCCTGCTCCACCTCCTTTTCAAGTATCACCACTGCATTGTCCAGGTCTCCGCCCTTGATCAGGCCGTTCCTGTAAAGGGGTTCAAGTTCATGAAAGAACACAAATGTCCTGCTGTTGTAAATATTTTTCTCAAATTCATCTATGTTGTCGAGAATCGCATACTGGTTGCCCAGTATCCGGGAGTTGTAATCGATAAGAACATTGATACTCAGATGATCATCGGGATAGACAATCAGATCTACCCCGCGTTCCTCGTCCGAATAGGCCAGCTTTTCCTTAATGACAAAATAGTTGCGCTCCTCATCCTGCTCAACTATTCCCGCTTCTTTTATTGCTTCCACGAATTTCTGTGCCGATCCGCCCATGATCGGAGCTTCCGGACCGTCAAGCTCAATGAGGGCATTGTCAACCCCGAGCCCGTAAAATGAAGCCAGCACATGTTCCACCGTGCCTACCGATACATTGTTCTGCTGAATGGTGGTGCCTCTGGATGTATCTGACACATATTCGGCCAGTGCATCAATGACAGGTTTTCCGGGTAAGTCAGTCCGGCAGAATTTATATCCGTGGTTTGCCGGCGCAGGATTAAAGGTAATCCTTACATTTACCCCGGTATGCAATCCTTTTCCGCTGAGACTGATGGATTTTGCAAGAGTTCGCTGTTTCTCACTCATCACAACAAAAATTATATTTATACCGGCTACAAAAGAAGCAAAAAATCCTGAACTATCAGCAAAATTCACAGTTATGCATAAGGGTTCGGGCAAATGTCTTCTGCAAAATTGTTATAAAGTCATCATGACTTGTCCTTTCTGATATTTTCAACTTCCCTTTCAAGGGAATCAATTTGTTTTTTAAGTTCCGGCAGATTTCTGATAATCACTGAAGACCTCAGGAAAATCCTGTGATCAACCGCAGGGGTTCCTGTTAAAATATGGTTCTCCTCCTTAATACTGCCTGCAACACCAGCCTGTGCCCCGAGCCTGGTACCGTCAGCAACTCTCAGATGTCCGGCAACGCCAACCTGGCCTCCAAACATACAGTTCCTGCCTACCCTGGTTGATCCGGCAATTCCTGTCTGTGCAGCCATAACAGTATTCTCTCCTATTTCAACATTGTGTCCCACCTGTATCAGGTTGTCCAGCTTCACTCCCCTGCGGATTATTGTGGATCCCATGGTAGCCCTGTCAATAGTTACATTTGCACCTATTTCAACATGGTCCTCAATTATCACATTCCCAATCTGGGGAATTTTCATAAACTCACTTTCCGATTGGGGGGCAAAGCCAAAACCGTCACTGCCAACCACCGATCCGGCATGAATAGTGCATTTATTTCCTATAACACAGTCGTGATAGATTTTCACACCCTGATAAATGAGGCAATCATCTCCTATTATGGTGCCATCACCTATGTAGGACTGCGGATATATCCGGCAGTTGTTTCCTATTCTGCAGTTTTCACCTATGTACACATAGGCACCTATATAGGCATCCTGGCCTATGCTTGTTCCTTCCTCGATGATTGCGGTGGGATGCATACCCTTTTTTCTCGGCCGCGACTGTTCCACGAGAGTCAGAAGGGAAGCAAATGCCTCATAGGCATTATCCACTTTTATAAGCGTTGCCTTCACTGGTCCCGATGGTGCAAAATCGCGGTTAACAAGCACTACCGATGAATCGGTTTTATAAATATAAGGTTCGTATTTCGGATTTGCCAGAAAGGAAAGAGCACCCTTTTTCCCCTCTTCAATCTTTGCTATTGAATTGACTGTCACAGCAGGATCACCTGCTATCTCGCCCTTTAAAAATTCGGCTATTGTCTGAGCTGTAAATTCCATTCTGTAAAGGTGTTAATTATCTTAATTCTTTTGGATAGCATAGAAAATACCTGGTGATTCTTTCCGAAAGAAAGCTTTCGCCAAACATATCGGACACTTCCGATATTCCGGCTGTTTCTCCTGACTTCAGCAATATTTTCACCTCAGGGAAGCCCGCGGAATAGGCCAGGTTGGAAATGCTGTCAGAAAAAACGTAATATCCGGCAAGGGCCGGATCAAGCTTCATCACGTCGGTCAGTTTTTCAATCATCCTGTTCACCTTCGCGGCTGAAAAGGGTTTATTCTGCAGTTCCACCGCATAAAGCCCCCTTTCTGCAAGACGTGATGCAAGATCCGACAAAATCCTGTCGGAACTGTCCATCCAGTATTTCGCTGAAACAAATATATCAGAATCATCAAGCCTGGTGAAGTTTGCAGCAATAATTCCCGGTGTGAATTCATTCTCCCTGTAAAGATCATCGGGGCCGATGCTGTTATAGAGAAAAAACCTCAGGGCCGGTGTTGCATAAAGGTTTCTTCCCTCTACAGCCAGCTCCTTTGCCCTCCTGAGAAGATTTATAAGAAGCTTTTCCGAGGCAATAACCGTTTTATGCATATAGACCTGCCAGTACATAAGCCTTCTTGCTATAAGGAATTTTTCCAGGGAATAGATACCTTTTTCATCAATCACAAGGGAATCATTCACAACATTCAGCATCCGGATAATGCGGTCCGATCCGACTGAACCTTCAATCACTCCGGTAAAGAAACTGTCCCTGCGAAGATAATCAAGCCTGTCCATATCAATCTGCCCGCTGATGAGCTCATGAAAAAACTTCCGCGAATAGCTGTTCCGGAACATATCGATTGCAAGACCCAGCCTCCCGCCGTATTCTTCATTCAGCTTCCTCATCAGCAGAAGCGAGATGTCTTCATGGGATATGCCGCTCATAATAGAGTTTTCCAGGGAATGAGAAAAGGGTCCGTGTCCGCTGTCATGCAGCAGGATGGCGGCCAGTGCGGCTTCTTCCTCCTCCGCCGATATTTCCGTACCCTTGCCTCTGAGGGTATGGATAGCCATAGTCATAAGATGCAGGGCACCCAGACAATGCTGAAACCTGCTGTGATTCGCACCCGGGTAAACAAGATTTGTAAGCCCCAGCTGCCTGATATTGCGAAGCCTCTGAAACCATGGATGTTCAATGAGATCAAATATAAAATCCCCGGGAACACTGATAAACCCGTAAACCGGATCATTGATTATCTTCCGCTTGTTTGTCCCGTACACCACTTCGGTAATTGTCAGCCTGTAAAAATATGAATTATGTTTGTATCCGGCAGGTTTTTCGCTGACCTGTTTCTGGAATCAGATCCGGGGAGCACTTAAAATTACCGGACACCCTGATGAAACAGTCACCCACAAGTGATTAACGGTCTGTGAAAAACTTATATTGCTTTCATTGCTTTGTTTGTATATTTGTCACAACACCATTTTAATTTACTTCTCATGGGCCGCTATGTAAATAATCATCTGATAAGGGACGAGGAAGTAGTTTTCGAAACCCGGCTCCACTGGATCACTTTCCTGACATTCAAGTCATTGTTTACCCTCACACTGGCAGCATGGTTCGCCAGGTGGTTTTCGGAATTTGTTATAACAAACCGCAGGATAATAATCAAGACGGGCATAATCAGCAGAACAACATTCGAAATGAATCTGTCGAAGATTGAAAGCGTGAATGTGGATCAGTCTGTATCCGCACGCATCTTTAACTATGGCTCCATAACGATAATCGGATCGGGCGGCACCAGGGAATCATTTCATAAAATAGCTAAACCCCTTGCTTTCAGAAAGGCTTTCCAGGAGCTTTGCTGACGCGCTTTGCGGGACGAGCCCGTTGAAGTCAACCGAGTCTGCGGACCCGGCGAAACCAGCCATGAAGTTTATCCCGGTAAACCGGGACAGGTAATCTGAACATAAAAATTAAATTACATACAGATGAAAGATCTTGCAATTATATCATCAAGCGTGAGAAGCGGCAGGTTAAGCCACAGGGTGGCATTATATTTCAGGAACTACATTGAAGAAAACAGGCTGGCTTCTGTAAGGATTCTTGACCTGAAAGAGTATAACTTCCCTCTCTTTGACGAAAGGCTTAAATTTCAGACAGATCCTTCCCCTGAAGTGATTGAATTCGCAGAAAGGATCAGGGATGCCGACGGAATCCTGATAGTCACGCCCGAGTACAACGGGGGTTATCCTGCAAGCCTTAAGAATGTGGTTGATCTGTTGTACGAGGAATGGCACGGCAAACCCCTTGCCATAGCCACTGTTTCAGACGGTCATTTCGGGGGCTCTCAGGTGATCACCTCCCTTCTGTTTTCATTGTGGAAAATGAGGGTCAGGGTCGTGACTGCCATGTTTCCGGTTCCGCGGGTAATGGATGCCTTTGATGAAAACGGAATCCCGAAAGACAAGGCCCGTACCGACAAACGGGCATCAAATTTTCTGAAGGAACTGTTTGCCGCCATGTGAGATATACCGGATATCCCTGTGGTCCTTTGCTCCCTGCGGGATTCCGTCTCTGAAGTTATAGTGATGTGTTCAGCGGCTCTCCGGAAGAGAACCCGGAAATAAAGCGGAAATCACTCAGTAGGTCCAGTATGAGGGACCGCTGGCAACGAAATGGACCGGAATATCCTTTATGAATTCCCTGAGCCATTCCGCGCAATATTCCATTCCGGACTCTTCTGAAGTAACATGACCCAGGAATATTACAGCCTTGTTCCGGTTCTGACTGACAGCATCCCTTGCATACTCATATGTTTCCCACTGGGGAACCTCTCCTGCCAGCAGAACATCCACGGTCGGATCCCTGAGAATCCTGATGTGCGCACTGCTTCCCGGCGCCCCCGCGGCAAAGGCTATTCCTGAAAGCTTCATGTCAGGATTGCCGATAATATGAAATGCATTCTCCGGGAATATCCTTTTAAGATAAACCAGCAATTCCTTAAGGCTTGTGCGGGGTATGTCAAACCTGTTGTAACGGTTTTCTGAAACATAATCCGTCCAGCCAAGTTTCAGGGTCATCCCGTAATCTATCGCATCCGGTTTCAGACTGTGAATATAATCATGAAACCGCCATACCACCAGTTTATTATCATCTATAAACTTTTTCTTTTCCAGATAAACCGGATCATTCTGTAACTGCTTTGTATCATCCAGGTGATTGTAATAAAGAGGTTCGTGGGCTATGATCAGATTACAGCCCAGTTCCTTTGCTTTTTTCAGTACTTCCATAGTTGCAAACATGGTGGTGACTATGCCCTTCACTTCAGTTCCGGGATCACCGGCCTTAATCACATCCACAGTGTTTGGAATGCTCGCGGTCCGGGTCTGCCTGATAATTGTTTCAATTATGCCGGCTGCACTTTTATCCGTGGATTTCTGCCCTGCAAGCGACAATGAAAAAACCACGAGAAATGAACTGATGAGAAGCGATTTTAGTGTTTTCATATCTTTTAGACCATTGATTGTATTTAAATCTTCCCGTCCCGTCATCATTACCGCCCTCTTACAATCTCCTGTTCCGGAGCTTGGGGCATCAGCGGAAAAAAATTGGTACGACTTTTGATTCAGACATGGTGAAGAGCCAATTCTTCTAACACTTACGACAATGAAAAAGTTAATATTCACTCCGATTCTCGCACTCCTGATTGCAGCAGGAACCACAGCCTCCGCCCAGGATTTTCCCGAGGAATATCTTGGCCTGCCGGGAGACAATCTCAACCTGTATGCAGTTATGAAACTCTTTCAGGAGTCCGAAACCCTTGAAGGTTTTGAAAGAAGCTTAAATGACGAAAATTCAAGGATAAACAATCTTGATCTGAACGGTGACAATCTGATTGATTATATTACTGTTCATGATTATGTTGACGGTGATGTGCATACGATAGTGCTCAGAGTCGCCCTCAGCCGGAATGAATTCCAGGATGTGGCCGTTTTCACGGTTCAGAAATTCCGCGACGGCTCCGTAAATATCCAGCTGGTAGGCGATGAAGCCCTGTACGGAAAGAACTACATCATCGAACCCATTTACAATGAAACGCCCAATCCCGGCTATACAGGCAGGGCTTCGGCTACCCGCAGAGTGAATGTGACTGTTGTAAGAACCACTCCGTATGAAGTAGCGGCCTGGCCGGTAATAACCTATATCTATTCACCAAGGTATGTGGTATGGCGCTCCGCATGGTACTGGGGATATTATCCTTCCTACTGGCGGCCCTGGAGACCCTACTACTGGCATTACTACTATGGCTATCACTACAACTGGTATCACTACTACTATAATCATTACCACTACTGGCCACATTACCGCTATCCGAGATACACCGCCTACTACTACACCACGGTAAGGGTGCACTCAACCGTCGTGGTCAACAATGTCAGGGACGGCTACTACAGAACCACCTATTCACGGCCTGAACAAAGGCGCGAGGGCGAAGCACTGTTCACCAGGGTTAATCCTGACCAGACCAGGAGAACGGCGGAAAACACACCGGCACCAAGAATGAGAAGAGAAGTATTCCGTGAAGGCAATGAAAGGGATGCTGCTACCGGCACGGCAAGACGCCAGGCTGAACAGAACGGTGAAAGGGCTGCAACAAGATCCTCTGCCGACAGGAATACAGGAACCGAAAGAAGAGCCGCATCCACTGCCGGCGACAGATCCGCAGCAAGAACCGCCCCGGCACAGAGCAGCAGTACCGAAAGAAGGGCTGCATCAACTGCCGGCGACAGGCCCGCAGCCAGAACCGCCCCGGCACAGAACAGCAGTACCGAAAGAAGGGCTGCATCAACTGCCGGAGACAGACCTGCGGCAAGAACCGCCCCGGCACAGAGCAGCAGTCAGGCCAGAAGTGCTCCTGCCACGGCATCACAGAGATCCGCTGCAAAGCCTGCACCGGCAGTCAAATCACAAAGTTCCGCAGGCACCAGGCAGTCAGCGCCGGCAGCCAGATCCACACAGACCAGGCCCGCCAGGGAAAGCAGACAGGCCGGTACTCAGGAGAGAAGTGCAGGCAGAAAGGAATCCTCAGAGAGTTCGAATACCCGGAGAAAATAATTAAGCAGCAGAACTGAAGAATAAACAAAGTACAACATGCCGGAAGCAAAAACCGGAAGGACAGCCGGCAGAATAAAGGAATCACGATAAAACGAAACAAAAAATGCGACAGGCCCGGGACCGGAAGACAAAAAGCCGGATCCCGGGTTTTTTTATTTATCCGAAAAAAACAGGTGAACCGCTGTGATAAAGATTCATTAAAAGCAAGATCACTCAATTATTATCCCCGCGGATTTTTGTATTTTCCGAAACATTGCATATCTTTGTCCCCTCCAGGAGGGGAAAATTGTTCTAGGGGACCGAAGTCCCCTATTTTGTTATCATTATAAGAACATGATTGACAAAGAAAGAATAGAAAGAATTATCAATGAGCATATTACAGGGACGGATATGTTCCTTGTAAGCCTGAAGGTGAGCACTGCAAACAGGATCACCGTGCTTGCAGACACAATGAAAGGAATCACCATTGATGAATGTGCGGAACTGCACAGGTTCCTGGAAAAGCAACTGGACAGGAATATTGAGGATTTTGAATTGCAGGTTTCATCTCCCGGACTGGATGCGCCTTTCAGGGTAATTCAGCAGTATTACAGGAATGAAGGCAATATGATTGAACTGACCGATATGAACGGAGAGAAATTTACGGGAAAACTCAGGAACGTCACTGATGGCGGATTTGAGCTTGAGACAGTGATTAAGGAAAAGGGCAAGAGCCCTTCAGTTAAGGAGCTTTCCTTTAATTACGATCAGATAAAAACGGCAAAAGCAGTATTTAAAGTTAACTAACAATAAGAGTCCTTAAGGAAATGGAAAATGTTAATTTGATCGACACCTTTTCTGAGTTCAAAGAGCTGAAGAATATAGACCGTCCGACCATGATGAGCGTTCTTGAAGACGTGTTCAGGAATATGCTTGCAAAAAAATACGGCTCAGCTGACAATTTTGACATAATTGTAAACATAGACAAGGGTGATTTTGAGATCTGGAGGAACAGAGTGGTGGTGAATGACGATGAATTATCCGATCCTGTTACCCAGATTCCTCTTTCAGAAGCGAAAAAGATAGATGAGGACTATGAGGTCGGGGAAGATGTGTCGGATGAAGTAAAATTCCTCGATTTCGGCAGAAGGGCAATACTGTCCTTAAGACAGAACCTCACCGCACGTATTCTTGACCTTGAGAAAAACAATATCTACATGAAGTACAAGGACAGAATCGGTGAGATCGTTACAGGTGAAGTCTACCAGGTATGGAAGCGGGAAATCCTGATCCTTGATGATGACGGAAATGAACTTATTCTTCCGAAAAGCGAGCAGATACCCTCCGATCATTTCCGCAAGGGAGATTCAATACGGGCAGTGGTCATCAAGGTTGAAATGAGGAACAATACACCCTTCATCATTTTAAGCCGGACCTCCCCTGTTTTCCTTGAAAGGCTTTTCGAACTTGAAGTGCCTGAAATATTTGACGGACTTATAACCATAAAGAAAATTGTAAGGGTGCCCGGGGAACGGGCAAAGGTGGCCGTTGAATCATATGACGAAAGAATTGATCCCGTGGGAGCCTGCGTAGGTATGAAAGGGTCCAGGATACATGGCATCGTAAGGGAGCTGAGAAATGAAAACATTGATGTAATCAATTACACAACAAACAATCAGCTTTTCATCCAGAGAGCACTGAGCCCGGCCAAGATTACCACAATAAAACTGATAGAGGAGGGAAATACCAGGAAGGCCGAAATATTTCTCAAACCTAACGAAGTTTCCCTTGCAATCGGCAAGGGTGGATTGAATATCAAGCTTGCAAGTCAGCTTACAGGGTATGAAATAGATGTTTACAGAGAACCGGGAGATGAGGATGAGGAAGATGTAAATCTGGAAGAATTCAGCGACGAAATAGAACAGTGGATTATTGATGAGCTCAAGTCTATCGGATGCGATACCGCAAAAAGTGTGCTCAGCCTGTCAATAAACGACCTGGTCAAGAGAACTGATCTTGAGGAAGAGCAGATCAGGGAGGTTGTCAATATTTTAAGAGCAGAATTCGAGTAATCCGGACTTCTGAATCGATGTTTTCCGGATTCCAAAATAAAGAGAAGGGATAGTTATGACAGAGGAAGTAAAGGTAATGCGCTTAAGCAAAGCAGCCCGCGAGTTTAATGTAGGAATAGCAACCATAATTGAATTCCTGCACAAGAAGGGCTTTGTACTCGATTCAAATCCCAATACAAAACTGCCTCCCGAGGCATGTTTGCTGCTGGAGAAAGAATACGGTCCCGATATCAACCTGAAAAAGGAATCCGAGAAGCTTGCCCTGAGGGATCTAAGGAATAAAGCAACACTTACCCTGGATGATGTTACCGGAAAACCTCAGGTGGAAGAGCCGGAAAGGGAGGAGGAAATACTCCTGAAGGATACAACAACCAGGATTGATATAAGAACAGAAATTAAAAAACCTGCCGTCAAGCTGGTAGGAAAGATCGATCTTGAAAAAACAGCAAAGACCAGAACCGAAAAAGCTGAGGAGGTAAAAAAGGAAAAAGCTGAAAAGAAAGTATCCAAACCGGCAGCTAAAGATGAAAAACCCGCGGAAAGCACAGCACCAGAGGAAAAGAAACTGCCCACGGTTGATCTCACCATAGTAGGGAAAATAGACCTGGAGGCAGTAAGCCCCAGGCGCGTAACACCGGCCCCTGAAGAAGCGGTTGAAGAAATAAAAAAAGAGGAGAAGCCCGGGGTTATCAGCTCCGTGGATGAGGAAAAACCGGCAGCCGCTCCCGCAGAGGCAGAAACTGAAGTTGCAGGGAAAGCAGAAATCACCGCTGCTCCGGCTGAGGAGACAGAAGAGCCCATGACTGACCAGGAAGAAGTGATTGAACTCTTCCGTCCGGACATAGCAAAGCTTTCAGGTCCGACTGTCGTAGGCAAAATTCAGCTTCCCGCCGAGGAAAAGAAGAAAAGCGCCCAGCAGCAGCCGGTAAAAACTGATGCAGAAAGCGAACAGAGAAGAAAGAAAAGAAGAAAAAGGATAACCAAGGAAAAGGAACAGGTCACTGTAGCCAAGGCCGACACTGCCGAAAAGAAGGAAAAACAGGCCAGGAAGTCTCCTAAAAGAAGGCCGGTCAGGGCAGAGGTTGATGAAGAGGAAGTGCAGAAGCAGATCAAGGAAACTCTTGCAAGACTGACATCAAAGGGCAAATCAAGAGGGTCCAGGTACAGGAGGGAGAAAAGAGAAGCCATAAGCCAGAAACACAGGGAATTTGAAGACAGGATAGAACAGGAAAAAAATATCCTGAAAGTCACGGAATTCGTTTCGGTGAATGAACTCGCGATAATGATGAATATTCCGGTTACCGATCTCATATCAACCTGTATGAACCTGGGACTTTTCGTTTCCATTAACCAGAGACTGGATGCTGAAACGATGGTTCTCCTGGCAGATGAATTCGGATATAATGTTGAGTTTGTCAGTGCTGATCTGCTGGCAGCCGTCAGGGAGGAAGAGGATGAGGAATATGAACTTCAGCCACGCCCGCCCATAGTAACGGTTATGGGACATGTTGACCATGGCAAGACAAAGCTTCTGGACTATATAAGGCGTACCAACGTAATTGCGGGGGAAGCAGGAGGAATTACCCAGCATATTGGTGCATACGCGGTTAAACTTGATGACCAGAGACAGATTACCTTTCTTGACACTCCCGGGCATGAGGCCTTTACTGCCATGCGTGCAAGAGGGGCACAGATAACTGATATCGCAATCATCGTTGTTGCTGCCGATGACGGAGTGATGCCCCAGACTGTGGAGGCAATCAATCATGCCTCAGCAGCAGGCGTTCCCATAGTCTTTGCAATCAACAAAATAGACAAGCCCACAGCAAATCCCGACAAGATAAAGGAAGCTCTTGCCAATATGAATTACCTTGTCGAGGACTGGGGAGGCAAATATCAGTCACAGGAAATCTCGGCAAAATCAGGTCTGAATGTTGAACTGCTTCTGGACAAGGTACTCCTTGAAGCTGAAATACTTGAACTGAAGGCTAACCCCGACAAGGCAGCCATAGGCACGGTGATAGAATCATCCCTCGACAAGGGAAGGGGCTTCATTGCAACGGTACTTGTAAAGGCAGGAACTCTCAGGGTGGGTGATATGATGCTTGCAGGAAGCCACTACGGGAACGTAAGGGCCATGTACAATGAAAGAGGCCACAGGGTGTCTGAAGCCGGTCCTTCAACGCCGGCACTTATACTCGGGCTGAACGGCGCTCCCCAGGCAGGCGACCAGTTCAATGTGATGGAGACCGAAAGGGAGGCAAAGGATATTGCCACCAAGAGAGCACAGCTTCAGAGAGAACAGGGCCTGAGGACCCAGAAGCATATCACCCTTGATGAAATAGGGCGCAGGATAGCCATTGGCAATTTCCAGGAACTGAATATCATTGTCAAGGGTGACGTGGACGGTTCCGTCGAGGCACTCGGGGATTCACTGATAAAACTGTCCACACCCGAGATACAGCTCAATATCATTCACAAGGCTGTGGGCCAGATATCAGAATCGGATGTCCTGCTGGCTGCAGCTTCAAATGCCATCATTGTTGGATTCCAGGTAAGGCCCTCACATAGTGCACGCAAGCTCGCGGAAAAGGAGGAAATAGACATACGTCTTTACTCAATCATCTATGATGCGATTGAAGAGATCCGTTCGGCAATGGAAGGAATGCTTTCACCCGAAATGAAGGAGGAAATTGTTGCCACCCTTGAAATACGCGAGATCTTCAAGGTCACAAAAGTGGGAACAGTTGCCGGATGCTATGTAAAGGAAGGAAAAATCAGCAGGAACTCCTCCGTCAGGGTAATCCGTGACGGAATAGTCATCTATACGGGTGAACTGGGCTCTCTCAAACGCTTCAAGGATGATGCGAAGGAAGTTGCCGGAGGTCTGGAATGCGGTCTCAACATCCATAATTTCAACGACATCAAGGTTGGTGATGTTATTGAAGGATTTAAGCAGATAGAGATTAAGAAGACACTGTAGCTGACCCTTCAGGGACCCTGCCGGAATCCTGCAGGAAGCTTACATAAATCTTGCAGGAAGCTTACAGGGAATTACAGGGATTCTCTGAAAGACCTGCGGTATGATCTTATAGAAGAGCCTTGTACTGTTCTGCGGACAGCAGTTCTTCTGTTTCCGAAGGATCTGTAAGCCTGATTTTTATCATCCAGCCTTCGCCATAGGGATCCTTATTCACCAGATCAGGGGAATCCTCAAGTTCCGGATTGATTTCAAGTATCTCCCCTCCGACCGGCATGAACAGGTCTGATACTGTCTTCACGGCTTCAATCGTGCCGAAAACGTCTCCGCGGGAAAGAGTTTCCCCCCGGGTTTCAATCTCGACAAAAACAACATCACCCAGTTCGCCCTGGGCAAAATCGGTAATGCCAATGAATCCGGTATCGCCTTCAATGCGTATCCATTCATGCTCTTCTGAAAACAATAAATCCTCTGGTATTTTCATCTTGATGATAATTTTTAGTCTTACAACGTTGGATAACTGAATCAACCAAAAATAGTATATTTTTCTTAACAGATATCCCCGGCTGTCAAAATTATTATCGTCCTGCTCCTCTTTGTCACACCAGGGTAAACTTGAGACTGAATCCGAAATTGGTGTTGGAAGTGGGAAAGGTATTGGCCACAAATGGATTATTCATGGTATGATCCGCAAACAGCTGAAGATTGAACCTGTCGCTCAGTACATAGTCGGCAGTAAGGCCCGCAGTGAATACTTTCTGACCTACAACAGGCTGATTGACATCCTCAACAAGTTTCCGTGCAAGAGTCTTATTATCCCTTATCGACAGGTCAAAGCGCAGGTTAAGATCACTTTTGAGCGATTTCTGACCCCCTCCCGTTCTGAGAACAATCTGAACATCGTCGAACCTGTAGCCTGCACTTACAATCAGCTCATTTATCCTTGCATCGGCAATCTGGTTGCTGGTAAGATTCAGGGATACGGTACGGGATTTCCGCCACTCAAAGCGTGTCATTAGACTGTTCTTCCAGTTCATGTCCACATTTATAAGCGGACTGAACTGTTCATTAATGGTTACAACACCAATTTCGTACTGCTGTATGAAATTGTTCTGCAGGTCCCTCAGGCTGCCTGCCCCGCTGGCATCCGTGATAAAACTGAGGTTTGTAGTATAGTTGCCTATCTGGTAGGTACTCCTGTACTGATGCGAGATATTGACGGATCTGAACGTTTTCTGGATAAAGGGGAATCTCGACAGGCCGTCAAAGGTGAATCTCCAGTTTGGCATCATTTTCATTACTGAAGGAAAGGTTTCAAGACTGACCTTTTCAGGATCGGTTTTCGTATAGGCCGCAATGAATGCCGGTATCATCACCTCACCCGAAGTTTTGCCATAACCGCTCTTGTAAGGACCTTTTATTTCCCCGCCCGTTTGAGGATCGTAATCCGGATCATAGTTAGGATCGATTCCGGCTCTCTCCGCTGCCCTGCGGGACGAAATGACAACCAGGTTTTCCTTGAATTTTTCAAAGGCAGGCGATACATAATCATTATCCTTGCTGATCTTTTCAAAAGTGCTTCCCCAGGATATTATTGAAATGGAAAAATTACCCGTAACTATCCTGTTCCGGGTACTGTCGGGGAAATTCCCGTTGTAATCCGCTATATAATAGGCACTCACTCCCTCAAGAAATCTCCTGTCGGCATTAACGTCTATTCTCATTCCGGGGAAGGGTTCAAGCTGGGCCCTGGCGGATATGTCATAGCGGTTGTTATAACTGGCGGGTGTGTTGAGCAGGGTGTCCCTTGACAGCCATCCGTTTGATGCTGCCCTGTCGAAAAAGTTCCTGTCACTGTAGCCCAGTATGAACGGCCAGCCCGGTGCAAGAACATCGTTATGGTCCGACATTCCGAGATAATTTGTTCCAGGCATGTAGCCGGGCAGGAACTGTCCCTGGGAGGAAGTCATTGTAAGGCTTACATTCCTTAAGCCCATGAGAGCCCTGAGCATATATTCCCCCGTAATGATAACAGGGCTTCTCTTTACGGGAACCCTGCCCTCAATATCAACCTGGGCCCCGTCAACCTTTTCTGCAGTGGTGAATGTTATCCGTGTTTCATTAACAACTTCCAGTTTGCCTTCAACCTCTGTACCATCCTTGTTTGTTACCCTTACTTTAACATCGCCGGTTCTGAGATTGTGTATTATTCCCCTCGGAATGCCGGCTCTGAAATTGACGTTTGACCTTGAAAATGTAACAGTCCTGTATTCACGCTTCATCCTTTGCGCTGCATCCGGCCGGGTGTTGCTTTCTATCTGCCTGAGAAACTTCGATTTATTGTAAAGTGTCGTAAGGGAAGCCATCGCAGTCAGGGAAAGGTCGTTGTGATTCTTGATTGAATTGCCGATGTTTATATTCATGCTGTCAGGATATACCGGACCTGCAAGCCATGTGTAGTCGGATCCATACCTGGCATTTGCGTTGACCCACGACAGCAGGGGAAGCTTGTTAACCGGAATGGTATAGGTAAGATTCAGATAATGGTTGTAATTCGTGGTCCGCCCGAAATTTTTGAGATTGGTCATTACCGAATCACGCCACAGGTTGTATTCAGTGCTGTATCTCCTCCTGTCAACTCCCCCCGCAGGCTCATCTATCCTGGCAATATTGTTGGAAGTAAAGTCAAATTTGAGCTGACGGCTGATATCGTATTTGAAATCAAACATCCTGGTCCATTCGAAATCCTTTCTGAATGTAGGGGTGATCCTGAGATAGGGATTGCTTATATTCCTTGACTTGACTTCATTGTAATAACGGTTAAGATCGGTCCTGAATGCTATGCTCCTGGGCATGTAATAGAAATTGAAATCCTTTATCAGCCTGAAAACGGGTGAATTCAGCATTTTCACATTTCTGAAGGGAGCCACGTTGGCGGGCTGGGCTTCATAATTATAGTTCAGTCCTCCCCGGTAATTCTTTTCAAGATCTATTTCCGTCTTTGTATTTCTTCTGTAGATCTCATTATATGTATAATTCACACTCAGATTTGCCAGATCCCAGACATGGGATTTTTCCCCCCGCCGGGCCACTCCCGCATTGCTTACCGCAATTGTCTTTCTTTGTGCAAAATCCTCGGTGAGGGCCCTGATCGAATCCCGCGCAAAACTGTCTCCGGCATTTATCAGTGCATCCTCAAGGAAAACATCGGGATCGAGAGGATTGTAAAGGGGTTTTATCCTGGTTTCCGAATATCCCACATAAACCGGCAGTCTCACTCCTGTTTTCTCGGGGAAAAACTTGCCGAACTCCAGGGTTGACGACAGGTCATATTTCATTATGGTTTCCTTGCTTCTCTCGTTTACCTTCTTTTCTATTGATCCCCAGCCGGGCGTGCTCGTCTGGCCGACCATGTCAACAGTTCCCAGGTCAGCCAGGCGTGCCTGCAGATGCGCATTGGCAGCCCAGCCTCCCTCTTCAATGAAATCACTCAGCCTGAGTTCATTTACCCAGACCTCGCCGGACTTCGGATTGCCGTCATCCCTGTTGGGATTCCTTGTCCTTATCGGATTCCTAACACCTATCATGATCACCCTGACATTGCTGAGGTTGGGGTTACCCGAAACAGAAATCCTGTGGCCGTCATGATAATATACAAAAACATCCGAGACGCTCAGGGAGGAACCGTGCTCCATCATTTCTTTATTCCTCTCCTGCTTTGCGGCCTGAAAAACCTTGAGGTCTATGTTGAAACTGTTTGCCTCGGGCCAGACAAGTGCCCTTGATTCATCGGATTTATTGTCATAGCGCCCCGGCGGGGTAAGCTTGAGGGGAATCTCATATTCATAAAAATTGCTCCTGTAATCCGAACCGATACGGATGAAGGCAGTCAGTTCATCATCAGCAAGAGGCTGGCCTATCATTGCTTCGGCATGAACTTCCATCCTCAGGCGCCTGTACTGCCGGATATCCAGATTAACATTCTTGAATGCAGCACGGGCATCACCGTCTTCCAAATTCTGTACACGAAGCACCATCGACTGCTCATTAAGCTGTCGCAGCTGCGGATTTGTCGGATCAGTAATACGGGTAAAACCCGGAGGAAGCACATAGTTAACCGGCTCCTTTCCGGAGTTCTCCTCAATATTTACGGAACTGATCTCGAATGTGCCGTCGGAGGCTTCCGGTATGGTAACCCTTTCACCCCCTTCCATGAAGGAAATATTGTATTTCCTCCATTCAGCCCGCACCAGGTCGAGTTCAGCAAAGCGTAATATCACAGGCTCGCTGAAGCCTCTCATGAACATCCTTATAAAACGGATGGATTTAAAATCATTGATGGGTCCGATAATCTTAGTGTAATCCGTAATGGGAATCTTGAACTGATACCATTTCACCCTCGATTTCGTACCATTTGCCATTGTGGCTTCATACTCAATTTCATCCACCACGTAGTTCGATCCCACCTTAATATCCTCCGGCCTCATACTGACCCTGTACTGGTAATAGCTTTCCGTTTCGCTCAGGGTATTGTCGCGGTTTATATCCTCCATGTCAGGCAGGGTTGAACCCGATGTGGGATATGACTCCTGCGACATCTCGGATGTGGGGGAGTTTCCCTCCATGCCGTTGTACCTCTTGTATCTTTCAAGAATTCCGAGTTGCCGGAAATCATAATCCGACCCCCGGTAATAATGAAAATCATCATTGGAGGGATCCTTTTCTATTTCACTGTAAACTTCCGGTTTGGTGATATCCCTTACTTTCTCAAGATAATCGGAAAAGAACGATGTTTCATCCTCATTGCCCAGTCCGTCCAGTCCGACATCCTGATAACGCCTTGATTCGGGATCATTGTCAAAGGCATGGACAACCGCCTGAACGGTAGGCACCCTTCCCCAGGCCGTGGTGTCCACATTGGTAACAACAGGCGATGCAGGCAGGCCGTTCTCAAAGCTTTTCCTTGAATCACGCAGAATATCTTCTGAAATATTTCCAAGGTTTATATAAAGGTCTCCTCCTTCGTGCCCGGGATTCTCCACAAAGGGATCCATCAGCCAGAATTTTACGTATTGAATGTTCGCCGCCTCAAAATCACTTGTCAGCACCTCTCTCATCATGCCGCCCCATCGCGATTTCGGATCATTGAGCCTGCCTTCCGGATTCATGCCAGCCGAATATGGCCCGGGATAGGTATCATAGTTGTAGGGCCCCTTTTCATCAGGATAATATGCCACATTCAGCACGGTGATGTTGGTGGGTATGCCGCTCGGGCTCTCACGATAGGGGAAAATCTCATTCTCAAAGATCTCCCTTACAAAATGGCTCGACTGAAGATCGGGATTCCGCTTGATGTGATCAGGAGTTGAAGAGCCGTTTCGAAGAAACAGGGGATCAATAACATACCAGGCCAGCTTTGCCCTGTTGAAACCGCTTGCCAGGTTATTGTTGAGCCGTCCTTCCGGAAAGAACTGCTCCTGGCCCTGGGGTACACTGGAAATAGTCCAGGCATTGAAGGATTTAAGATCAAGAGGTATTTCACTTGACTCAAAATCGTCAATATAGGAATTGCCCGCACTTGATATCGCCCTGGAATGCCCGGGTACCAGCTGTGCAAACTCTCCGAAGAATGAAATTGATGATGGAGTTCTGGTATGAAGGAGCGGAATCTTGTCAATAATGTTTGTAAGCAGCTGCGACTGGGTTTTGTAGGAAGTATTCAGTCCCCAGATGGTATTTGATATGGGCTCTTCCCCAAAATTAACCTTTTGAGTATAGGGCCTTTCGGTAAGGTGCAGTATGGTACCCCCGATATTGAAATTGTCCGAGAAGCGGTAATCAAGATGTGTACCCACCAGCGTCTTTGTCTGGAAACCAAAGAACTGATTGCTTTCCAGGGATACCTGAATGGGAGTCTGGGATTCAATAAGAGCCTGGTTGATAATCCTTACCGTTCCCATATTGTAGTCAACCGTATAGTCAGTGTTCTCACTCAGAGTTACGCCTCCGGCCGTTACTTTTACGGAGCCGTGCGGGATATTTGTAGCGTTCAGGCGGATCTCCGATCCTGATTCAGACCTGTACTGGCCGGCCAGCATAAACTTGTTCTTCTCTGCCATCTGCCGCGCAATGGTCTGGGTGGAATCATAAAGCTCCTGAAAAATATATTTATCCGCAAGTATGTTGTCATTTATCTTTTTCTTCAGATGGCTCCCGAAAGGCTCAAGAACCGGGAAAATAATCTTTCCCCTGTCACTCATCACGGTCACGCCTTCTATAAAGTCGAAATATCCGTCCGCTTCCCTGTCCGACTGGGAATTCAGGTTGTCCAGTCCCATTACCTGCAACAGTATCATATCCTGGAGCTTCCCTTCCGGAAGATAATTGATGGCGTTACCGGTTTTATCATCCTGATACAGGACATTCAGTTCAAAATCGCGCGTTTCGAGCCGGCCCGAGCCGAGTGAATAGATGTTCTTCATCATCAGCTGCCAGGTAGGAAGCCTGGGAGTAAGGGTGGTTCCCTTGACCAGCTTCAGCAGCAGGGCCTGGGGTGCAACTATTCCGTCGGTGGAAAACTCCCCCACCTTGTAAACCTTTCCGTTAAGGGTGTATTCGAATGCAACTGCCAGCACCTCATCCGTATTCAGGGCTGTGTTAAGGGAAATATATCCGAGCTGCCTGTTTACCCTGTATTCCCGTTCATTGAGCTTGCGGGCATTTTCAATCTTTTCATAGTCACGGCCTATCTGAAACCCCGGATAAAGATGATCAAACACGTTAGTCACCTGGTCCACATCCCTCACACCGCTGTAGTTCGTGTTCAGCTGTTCATAGAGATTGTTGGCATTGTTTCCGGGATAAATTGCCGCACCGGGAGATTGCTGGAATTCAGGAATATTATTGAAAATATGATTCCCGTTTTCCGCCAGGTCCATAAAAGCCACTATATTACGGTTGCTTCCCTCCTCAAAGCGGCTGGCCTTGTTCGTAATCCACACCTCAATCCTTTCAATGTTGATACCTGAGCTTATCACAGGCAGGTTTTTCAGGGCATCATCATATATATCCCTGAAATATTGCGAGAGAAAGAAATGCCTGTTGGCTTCATAGTCATCCGCAAAGATCTCGAAGCGGGTTTGCTGTGCCCCTCCTTCCACCTGGATCACAGAAGATTCGCCCTTTTGCTGTGAAAGGACAGTTGTAAGGGTGAGTTTTCCGAACTGCATCTCTGTTTTCAGTCCGAAAAGGCTGTAGCTGCCCGTTATAAGGGTTCCGGAAAGAGGAAGGGTCACGTCTCCCGCTTCAACCTTTTTAAGTATCTCGTCTTCCTTTCCCGAGTACTGAAGCTTGGTCCTGTTCTCAAACTCGAACATGGCATCGGTATTGTAATTGACACCAAGCTCCATCTTGTCGCCTATGGTTCCCGTGACATTCATCTGTATCTTTTCCTTGAAGTCGAATGTGGGAATGGTCCTGAGCTTTTCTGAAAGAGTAGGATTCTGGGTGCGCGAGATATTGATGCTGAATATCAGTTCGGCCGAGCCCTGCGGGATAATATTGATGATATTGCTTCCGAAAATCTTGTCGAAAGCCTCGCCTCCCACCTGGATCTGCGGTATCAGTCCCGACCTGTAGCCTGAAACATCGCCGGCAATCCTGGAATGCCAGTATTCACGCATTGCCCTGCCAAATTCATATTTCCTGAATTCCTCCGGACTCATGTAAACCGGAGTGCGGTAGTCAAACGATCCTACTTTCTGGTAAATGATGTATTCATCCTTTTCAGGATTATAAATAACTTCCGATGTTATGTTTGAAGGATTGCGGAGAAAAAGGGGATTCTGGCTCCTGTTTTCCCACGGGATTCCCGAAACATCCTGAAGCCTGAGTACCGGGCGTCTTGTGGTATCCGGGGCCATTGATGTCCCGGCAGATATTTGTCCGTCTGCTTTCCTTAAACTAAAAAAAAAGGAAACAGACAATAAAAGGAAAACAAATAAGAGGTTATTTCTATATACTTTCCCTGAAGTCAACCCGGATTATATTCTGTTTTACAAGTTTTTCAGCGCCTTCTTTATCATTTCTTCAACAGTCAGGTTCCTGTCCTCCCTGATTATCTTGTCAAGGGTCTTAAGGACAGTACCTCTGGCAAATCCCAGCATCACTAAAGCAGATAACGCCTCTTCTCTCCTTGTATTGTCTGTAAATGAAAATATTTCACCGCTTGCGGCCGCTTTTCCGAGCTTATCCCTCAGGTCAACAATTATTCTTTCCGCAGTCTTCACCCCGATCCCTTTTACACTTTTAAGCTTGTGAACGTCAGATCCGATGATAGCTTTTTCAATTTCTTCCGGGCTTAATGAGGAAAGCATCATTCTTGCCGTGCCGGCACCAACCCCTGTTACGGATATGAGCAGCCGGAAGATATCCCTTTCTTCCTTATCGGCAAATCCGAAAAGCTGGTGAAGATCTTCCCTGATCACTTCATGAATCAGAATCCTGTAATCACTCTTTCCCTCCAGCCTGGTAAAGGTGTTAAGTGAAATATTTACAAAATATCCTATACCGCCGGTCTCAATTATCAGGAAAGCAGGTGTGAGCCCGGTAATTATTCCTTTTATATAATCCATCATATTTCCTGTTCGGAATTATAAATTTCCGGAGGCAGTTCATCAACTTTATCAGCGTGTATATCAACATCCTGATGCTTCAGCTGGTTTTTTGAAATCTCCTCATGCATCTGCCTGTTTCTGTATATGCTGCATGCAAGATACATTGCCTGCCTGAATGAGTTTTCCGAGGCTTCGCCTTTTCCCGCAATGGAAAATGCCGTGCCGTGAACGGGTGATGTCCTTATAAAGGGCAGCCCGGCAGTAAAATTAACTCCTGAATCAAAGGCCAATGCCTTGAAGGGCGACAATCCCTGATCGTGGTACATTGAAAGCACAGCGTCGAATTTTGAAAAGGTTCCTGAGCCAAAGAATCCGTCAGCCGGAAAAGGTCCGAAAGCCATAATTCCCTCCTGTTCAGCATTTTTTATCGCAGGGATTATTATTTCAGCTTCCTCGGTGCCGAGAAGCATATTGTCGCCGGCATGCGGATTCAGTCCGAGAACAGCAATGCGGGGCCTGCGTATGCCGAAATCAATGATGAGTGACTGATTCATGAGCCTCAGCTTGCGCACCAGCAGTTCAGCCGTGATAACATCGGGAACCTTCCTCAGGGGAAGATGCCCTGTTGCAAAACCTATTCTCATGTTTTCACTGATCATGAACATGAGAGCATCTTCCGAACCGGCCTCCGATCTGAGATATTCCGTATGACCCTTGAAACTGAACCTGTCCGACTGAATGTTGTTTTTATCTATCGGCGCCGTGATCAGCACATCTATCTTCCCGCTTTTCAGGTCCCCGACAGCCCTTTCAAGGGAAACAAGAGCTGCTTCACCTCCCTGGGATGTCGATTTCCCCAGTTCAACCCGCACATTGTCATCCAGACAGTTTATCATGTTGGCTCTCTTCGGGTTCGCATCCTCAGCCGATCTGATGTTATTGAAACTGAAATTGTTGATGTTTAATGTTTTCCTATGGTACGCAGCCACTTTCGGCGAACCATACACAACGGGCACACACAGGTCATTGATGAGAGTGTTCATGAGTGCCTTTATAATAACCTCATAACCAATTCCGTTGATGTCGCCATGTGAAATTCCTGCTATAATGGATTTTTCCTGCATCTGTCACTTAATTTTATTATTTGTTTCCGACAATCTTTTCAGGAACACTGACAAAAGCCTTACTCCTGAGCCCGGACCGTCCTTCGTCCGGTAATGATCATCCTTTTTCAGTATTCCCGTTCCTGCAATATCCAGGTGAATAATGGGGAATTCGGCAAAATGTTCAAGGAATTTTCCGGCAGTTATCGCACCTGCCTCTCTTCCGCCGATATTCCTGATATCTGCCACTTCCGACTTGATTGCCTCCTTGTATTCGTCATAAAAGGGCAGTCCGGCAACTCTTTCATAAACCTGGTTTCCGCATTCCGCAAGAAGGTCCGTATATTTCCTGTCAGCATTGGTCATCATGGCTATGGCCTTGTTTCCGAATGTGATTGCTGCCGAACCGGTAAGGGTGGCCACGTCTATTATCAGTTCAGGCCTGTATTTCGAGGCGTAACTGATGGCATCGGCAAGGATCAGCCTTCCCTCCGCATCGGTATTGCCTATCTCCACTGTCATTTTATTGTACATGGTGATTATATCCCCCTGTGCATAAGCATTTCCTCCCGGCCGGTTATCGGTGACCGGTATCAGGCCCACCAGATAAAGCGGGATATTATTCCTTGCAATGGTATGGAATACCCCGGTAACAGCAGCTGCACCGGCCATATCACCCTTCATCTGTGCCATATAATCGCCTGTCTTTATGTTAAGACCTCCCGTGTCATATACAACTCCCTTGCCCACAAGCACAATCGGTCTGCTGTTCACCGGACTGTCCGGCTTCCATTCAAGAACACAGAAAGCGGGAGGATCAACACTTCCCCTGTTAACGGAAAGCAGTCCGCCCATCTTGAGAGCCTCAATCTTTCCCTTGCTGAATATCTCAACACTGAATCCGGCCTCTTTACCGGTCCTGCTGATCTCTGAAGCCAGTCCTGCAGTATTAAGGCGGTTTACCGGTTCATTTATCAGGTCACGCGCAAGGTATACCGCATCAGTCAGGGCATCAAGCCATTTAAGTTCGGATTTAGTGATGCTGTCTTCCAGCAGCAGGCTCAGGGGATAATTCTTTCCGGTCTCCTCATCTTCAGCTTTTGTTTTGTATTTACTGAAAGAGTAAATACTCAGGATCAGTCCTTCCGCAAAATCTGCAACCGCCTCCCTGTAGGTGTTCCCGGACGTTATTACAAGTTCTTTGTGATTATTTGATTTTATCAGCTTTTTAAGGCCTGCAGCCGACTTGCGAAGTTCTTCCCTGGCCCTGTAACCGCTTAACCCGTCCTTTATCCTGACAATATAGGTACATTTGAAATAGGAATTGATAAAAACCCTTCCCTCTCCTGCCTCAAGCTGTTTCAGTGCGTATTCCCTTTCAGCCTGACTCAGGCTGATCCTTTCGGGGATTTCATTTTTCCCCGTAATGAGAACAAGGGACTGGTCTGGTGATATTCCGGATATTTTTCTTAATTCAGGTTTCATGAACGAATCAGACAAATTCAACCAGCAAAGTTAAACAAATAATTGATTCTTTTTGTATCAAAACCTTACCTTTGCCGGATGCAAAGGGATCAGATCTACAATAAGGCACTTGGGCTTCAACCTCTTGATATTGAAGAAGGAACAGGACTTTATGAAAATGCACCCCTCGGGGAACTTATGTTCATCGCGTCAAGGCTGAGGCAGATTCACAATCCCGGGCGAAAAGCCGGCTGGATGATCGACAGGAATGTCAATATAAGCAACATCTGCATTTCACGGTGTGCCTTCTGCAATTTCTGCCGGAGGAAGGATTCTCCTGATTCATATGTTACCTCAATGGACCAGTACAGGCAGAAAACAGACGAACTGTTCCGTATCGGAGGTGATCAGCTCCTACTGCAGGGAGGAATGAATCCCGCACTTGGTCTGGACTTTTACTGCTCGCTTTTCAGGGAATTAAAGAAACTTTATCCCTCACTGAAACTGCATGCCCTTGGGCCGCCTGAAATTGTATTCCTGGCAAAAAAGGAAAAAACCACCATTTCGCGGGTGCTGGCTGATCTGATTGAAGCCGGCCTGGATTCTCTTCCCGGGGCGGGAGCCGAGATACTGTCTGACAGGGTGAGAAAAATCATTTCGCCTGCCAAGGCATCGGCTGACGAATGGCTCGAGGTCATGAGAATTGCACACAGATTCAACCTTCCCACTTCGGCAACAATGATGTACGGGCATGTTGAAACAGTAAGGGAAAGGATTGAACACCTGGTAAGGCTGAGGGAAGTTCAGGAGGAAAAGCCTGTAAACAGCTATGGCTTTATTGCATTCATTCCCTGGCCGTTTCAGGACAAGGATACCCGGCTCAGGAACAAGCTGGGGATAAAAAGCACATACACACCTCCTGAATACCTGAGGATGATAGCAATAAGCAGGATAATGCTTACCAATATCAGAAATATCCAGGCTTCCGTGCTTACAGTCGGAAGGGAAACGGGAATGCTGTCCCTTCACGCGGGGGCAAATGACCTGGGTTCAGTGATGATGGAGGAGAATGTTGTAAGCTCAGCCGGTTCGGATAACCGCTTCAGTGCGGATGATCTGCGGGAAATAATAAGTGCTGCCGGTTTTGAACCACAGAGAAGGAATCAGAAATATGAAGAAGTGAAATAAAACAACAAAAAAAGGGCCTTGTATGCCCTTATCAAATTATTCGGAATTACCGGATCTCTTTCCGTACTTTCTGATTATTCTTCTTTCGGATCAACTTTGGAGGCTTTCTTGAATTCCTTCATCCCCTGTCCGATGCCTTTCATTAGCTCAGGAATCTTACGTCCGCCGAAAAGCAGAACCACCACAAGCAGGATCAGTATAATCTCCGTTGCACCTATCTTTCCCATCTCTTTAAGTATTATTGTTTGTACAAAGTTATAAATTCTTTATTCAATAACAAGACCGCAATATTAAAAGAATTTTCTCAGCAGTTTGACTACATCGTTGCCGTTTGCATAGATCAGCAGTGCGAAAAGAAGTGCCATTCCCGCGATCTGGGCATATTCAAGGAAACGGTCACTTGGCTTGCGTCCCGATATAACCTCAAAGATGAGAAACATCACATGTCCGCCGTCAAGAGCAGGTATCGGAAGGATATTCATTATGGCCAGGATAATTGAGAGAAAGGCCGTCAGTGTCCAGAATGACTGCCAGTCCCACACACCGGGGAAAATACTGCCAATGGTGATGAACCCTCCGAGAGATTCATAGGCCTTTGTCTCTTTTGAAAAAATAAGGCGGAACTGCTTGAGATAGTCTCCCATGGTATTGAAACCCTTTTTTATACCTGCCGGTACCGATTCAAAAAAACCGTAATTGATTTTTTTCAGTTCAAAGACTTTGTCAACGGACCAGTTTCTTACAATGCCGAGGAAGCCTGCAGCCGTCGGAGTGACCATAACGTCAACAGGTTCTCCGTTACGCAGCATGTTCATTGTCACCGGCTCACTCCTGTGGGCAGCCAGGTAGGCCTGAAATTCATCATACCATTCAAACTCATGGCCGTCCAGACCGATAAGCTCATCATGGGCCTGAATGCCTGCGCTCCTTGCAGGTGACTCCCTGGCAAATGACTCAACCACAAAAGGACCAAAGGGTGTTCTTGGCTCTATCATACCCTCCCCTTTCAGAACCCTCTGAATATATTCCTTTGTTACCTCAATGTCAAGGATTTCTCCATCACGTTCAACCTGAATTGTCTTGCGGTCATTAAGCAGAATATCCGCAAGTATCTGGGAGAAATTTTCAATATGCTGATTATCAACCGAAATTATTTTATCACCATTCCTCAGTCCCATTCTGTAACCTGTTGAATCCGTTACAATTCCGTATTTCACGCTTGAAGTCGGCAGATAGGTCTCGCCCCAGGAATACAACACCATCACGTAGATTACCAGGGCAAAGGCAAAGTTGAAAAGCACGCCGCCTGTCATAATCAACAGCCGCTGCCAGCTCTTTTTTGACCTGAACTCCCAGGGCTGGGGAGGTTGTTTCATCTGCTCCGTATCCATCGATTCGTCTATCATTCCGGAAATCTTTACATATCCGCCAAGCGGAACCCAGCCTATGCCATATTCCGTTTCTCCCCTCCTGAATTTGAAAAGGGAAAACCAGGGGTCGAAGAACAGGTAAAATTTTTCAACTCTTGTTTTAAAAAGCTTTGCAAAGAGGAAATGTCCCAGTTCATGTATTATCACAAGAATTGAAAGACTCACGATAAACTGGAGTATTTTAATCAGTACTGTCATGTTCTGTCTGTTAGTTTTCCTATATATGTTTCGGATATTAAGCGGGCCTGCCTGTCAGATTCTTCCAGTTCCTCCAGCCCGGGATCCCTGATCAGTATCCCTTTTTCAAGCGTGTGTTCAACAACTTCGGCTATCTGCAGAAAGCCCAGCCTTCCGCCGAGAAATGCCGATACTGCTGTTTCATTGGCGGCATTCATGATACAGGGCATATTGCCTCCTTCCTTCAGGGCATGGTAGGCAAGATCCAGACTCCGGAATTTCCTGGGGTCAGGGTCATGAAAGGTAAAGGAAGGACATTTTTTAAATTCCAGCCGCGGAAGATCGGATTTTATTCTGTGTGGATGTCCAAGGGCATAGAGAATAGGCAGTCTCATATCGGGCAGGCCAAGCTGCGCCTTTACGGAACCATCGGTAAAGTGGACAAAGGAATGAATGACAGACTGGGGATGTATTATTACCCTGATCTGTTCCGGACTGAGGTTGAAAAGCCATCTGGCCTCAATCACTTCCAGTCCCTTGTTCATCATTGTGGCTGAATCGATAGTGATCTTGTCCCCCATATTCCAGTTGGGATGCTTAAGTGCGTCAGCCGGTGTCACCCCTGCCATCTTTTCAAGAGGTGTGTTCAGGAAAGGGCCTCCGGAAGCAGTAAGCGTTACCCGCTCAACCGAACTGATACCTTCCCCGGCCAGGCACTGGTAAATGGCCGAATGTTCGGAATCAACCGGAATCAGTCCGTCGCGTGAATCCTTCATAAGCTCGTTTACAAGCGCACCGGCAATGACAAGGGTTTCCTTGTTTGCCAGAGCAACCTTTTTCCCCGACCTGACAGCTGCAATGGTGGGCCTTAATCCCGAATAACCGGCAATTGCCGCCAGAATAATGTCAGCCTCCGCTTCCCCGGCCATGTCTTCAATAGCCTTGTTGCCCGCGTGTACCTTTATACCGAGATCCTTCAGCAATTCTTTCAGGACAGGATAGTGTCCTTCATTTCCGATCACCACCGTCGCGGGGCGGAACTTGCGTGCCTGTTCCGCAAGGAGGCCGGCATTGTCACCGGCTGTCAGGACATCCACCCTGAACAATCCGGGATATTTTGATATAACATCAAGTGCCTGGGTCCCGATGGATCCTGTGGATCCCAATATTGTTACTTTCTGTGGCATGTCCGTAGCGGAATGATTCAAAACAGAATGTGTTTTTCCGGATCAAGGGGCGCACCCTTGTACCATATCTCAAAATGAAGGTGAGGACCGGATGTATAGAGTTCGCCCGAATCGCCGATTATCGAAATCGGTTCCCCCGCACGTACAATATCACCGGTTTCCTTAAGGATGTTTGCATTATGCTTGTATATGGAAACAATATTGTTGACATGCTGCAACTGAATGACAAATCCTGTTTCCATTGTCCATCCCGTAAATATTACCGTTCCATCGAGAACTGCTGCCACTGATGATTTGGGCCTTGTTACTATATCAGTTCCGAAATGCCGGGTTCTCGGATCATATCTTCCTGAAATGATTCCCTTTACCGGAGGGAAGAAATGGAGACCGGAAAAACTGGTCACATTTTCAGAAACCGGCTGACTCACACTCAGGTTATATTTTTCTTCACTTTCAACCTGTGCCCTCAATGCCGAATCTTCCGGTGTCTTCCTGAAGGTTATTTCCCTGTATGATGTGCCTGTGTCCTGGGCACTGAATACCCCCACCGGTTCATTCCCGGAAATAATGGCATTCAGGTTGGCGAAATACTTGTCCCTCAGTTTCAGTTCATGCTCAAGTGAGTCAAGACGTATTGCGCTCATTAGTATATTTCTCCTCATCGTAATGTCAGGATATCCGGGTATCATCTCCCTCAGGTTTGTAAAAGCCAGCAGGGAAACCGTTACTGCAATAATAAACAGTATCACTGCTGTAACAAGGAGGAAGGCATTGTATTTGGTAAGGATTATTTTCCATACCTCTTCAAAGGTTGTGTCGTTATATACAGTAAGCCTGTATTTATCGCGCCAGTTGCGCTTTTTCCTGCTGTCGTTCCTGCTCATGAGATTCAACATTATTGGCATGCAAAGATAATAAAGATGATCCTTATAATCAGTATTGAATATAATAAAAGCCAGCAGGAAGCTGAGAAGTCCCGATTACACAATATGAATTCCGGCACGAACCGGGCCGGAATCAGTCTTTCAGGCACCGGATGGAATATCCATGTGTCTTTTTTATAAATGCACTCATGTGGGGTTCTTGCTGATCATAGCTGAAATCCACGGCAACGGCATTCTGAGCATCGATATCAGAGTCCGAGGAAGTCCAGAAAGCACTGTATTCACCTCTTAAGCGGAAATCCTGCAGGACTGCATCATGCACTCCTGCCGGAAGAACTGAAAAACCAACCATATTCCTGTGTTCCGGATGATCGTTATTCCCGATTGAAAATACTTTGCTGCTGTAGGCCCACCCCGTAGCAGTGGCCAGTGTCATCCCCCTTCCTCCCACAAAATAGTACTGATTCTCATTGAGAAAGTTCATAAGCTCAATCCATTCCTGATATTCCGGAACATGATAGCCTGAAGGACACAGATCTCCTCTTCCGACAGCATACCAGTTATAGAGTGCTCCGTACGAATCTTCCGACAGTAAGGCATCATTATTGTACCAGCAGTATCCCGGCGTCCCGAGCTCTGCCCAGATACTGTTATCACTTATCAGAGGAATTTCCGTTCCGTCATTGAACCTGGTGGTCTCCAGGTTTCTGCTGGTCCAGGTCTGCTGCCCGATGGTTACGGTATTGTATGAATTTCCGTCTATGTCGTACAATGGCCGGGTTGTGGTAAAGGTAAGATCCTCTCCATAGGAAGTTCCCAGCGAATTAACCGCCTTGACCCTGAAATGATAGGTAGTTTCAGGTTTAAGGCCGGAGATTTTGACAGCTACCTTTTCCTCATTGGCGAGGGGACGTCCGGAATAGCTCACTGAGTTTCCATAAGCAGTCGTTTCACCATACTCAAAACTTATTTCCGTATCAAGAAAAAAAGTGTTCACACTGGCTGCAGGAGCGGATTCATTACTGCTTACAAAGAGCGGAGGAAGGGAGGTACTCACAGGTGCATCGCCATAGGTTTTAAAAGATATAACATCCCCATAGCCTGTTCCAATGCTATTGATAGCATAAGCCCTGACATAATAGACAGTTGCAGGCAATAATCCCGATATCTCACTGACAAAAGTTCCCGGCCCGGTTCCATCATTACTTTTACTGTCAGATACAGTCGGATTGGTTCCGGTACTCCAGCATACTCCCCTGGCTGTAACCGAAGCTGATCCTTCATCGGTCACCTGGCCACCCGATCTTGCAAAGGTAGTCCCTACATTCCTTATTTCATAGGTTATTACTTCAGGCACCGATTCTTTTTTGCAGGCAAAACCTATGAATATCATAAGCAGGACTGACAAAGCCGGAATCTTGATTCTGTTTTTCATACAACAATACTTTGTTTAAATATTAAAAAAATTATTTAAATGTCACTGAAATAATCAATACATAATTATGAAGCAATTCATGCATCTTTCTGACAATCCGTAACTGACAGATTAAACCAATCCAGGTCAGGTTATGATCACCAGGGAACAAAAATATTTCAATGTACTCATTTTTAGTATAACTGACAAAATCCCAAATGCCGTATTTTCCTTTTATATCCATCGCCGGACATGGGTACAATGCCGGGGTTGTGTAAGGAAGCCTGCTTCAACATGACGCAAAACAATGGATTTGAGGACCAGTCAGGCTTTTCAAATTTTAAAAGTAAGTCATTCAAAATTACATGGTTTCTTTATCTTTGATTCCAGGATACCAAAGAACTTTCATGTTAGATGTTGGTAACTCCCTGTAATAATTAACAATTTGAGTTTAAAGACAGACACTGATTAATAATTTGTTATCCTGGCAAAAAGAATGTCTCAGGCCGAAGCTCTTAACATGGCTTATTTGTTTCATTACATTACAACTATTATTGACAGATAATTATGAAAACCACGATCAACCCAATGCTCATTTCTTTTCTCCTGCTGGCTGCTCTTTCGCTGAACGCTTGTGAAAAAGACGATAATATCGTTAAGGATTCTGACGGTAATTCCTATCGTACTGTTAAAATCGGGACACAGACCTGGATGGCTGAGAATTTAAAGACAACAACATACAACGACGGAACACCGATATTCAATATAACCATGCGGGAGGAATGGGCAACTCTGGAGAGACCCGGATATTGTGAGTACAATAATGATGAAAGCAATGCAAATAAGTATGGCCGTCTGTATAACTGGTACGCCGTTGAGACCGGAAAACTTGCACCAAAAGGCTGGCATGTGCCGTCGAAAGAGGATTGGGATAAACTGATAAACTACCTGATTGAAAACGGGTATAATTACGACGGAACAACAAGCGGAAATAAAATAGCCAAATCTCTTGGAGATCCGAAGGACTGGAATGATTCAGGCTATGAAGGCACCCTGGGAAGTCAGGACTATCCGGCTATGGACAATAAAACACACTTTAACGCGCTTCCTTCAGGAATCCGGCAGTGGGAGTTCAGAGGTCAGGGTTATGAGGGACACTTATGGAGCAGCACTGTTTGTAATATAAACCCGTCCATGCCTACTGCCTATTATCTGTTACTGGATTATAGACTGTCGAATGCAATTGTCGAATATAATATAAAGTATAGCGGAATGGCTGTACGCTGTATCAAAGATTGATATTGATGATGGTTTTTTCAGGGACGGATACAAATATCCGGAAAGTTATCAAAACCGGCATAATCCGCAGCATAAAGCATATTGCTTTGTCTGTTAATGCCTTAAACTTTAAAAGAATTAACCGGAATAAATCTGATTAAAAAACCTGATTTAATTTGTATATTGAACGGTAAGTATTATCTTTGCACCGCACATTGCGGGGTGGAGCAGTGGTAGCTCGTTGGGCTCATAACCCAAAGGTCGGAGGTTCGAATCCTCCCTCCGCTACAAAGTTAAAATTAAGAAGCCTGTAAATTAACAACTTACAGGCTTTTAATTTTTCTCCAGTGTCTCTAACAGTGTCTCAACCTCACAAATAACTTTTTAATTAAAAAATGTTGGAATAATTTCCATTTAACAGTATATCTGGTTGTTGCTGTATATCGCATTATCTAATATTATCCCACTTCGTACCTTCCCACTGCTTATTATTCCTTCGTTTTTGCAAACAGGGCAGTACCAGTGAATTTCGTCTTCCTTCGGTTTTATTGATGACTTGACTATTCCATGACATCCCTTCTGAAAGCACCGAATTTCTGTTGAGGTAAGCGTAGTAGGCATTGTTCAGGTTACGGCATTAACAACCAAAGCCAAGAAGTTAGCAAGTTCTCGTGCTTCTTTTGGCATTTTTTAAATTAATAGTTTTCATAAGTGTGATTAATATTACTTCAAATCTTTAAATAATCCAACTTCAGTTTACTCCTTATAAATTAATTTTCACAATCTCAATATTGTTACTTATAGTCTTTGACTTATAGTCTGCAAGTTCTCAAATTTGTTTTGTGGATATTCGAATTAAAATAGGGAAACGGATAAAATATATCAGGGAGTCCAAAGGCATTTCGCAAAAGGATTTAGCCTATGAATCGGATTTGGATAGAAGTTATATAGCCAGTATTGAAGTTGGGAAAAGGAATGTTTCAATTGTTAACCTTGAGAAAATTGCAAATGCATTAAATATCCCATTATACAAATTATTTAAAGAACCTGAGGATGAGAGTAAAGATATCGAATAAGGAAATTCAAGAAATCCTTGCTGGAGAAAGTGTACTTTTCCCAAAGTATACTACTCAAATAATAAATCTTGCAAATCAAAATGCCCAAGGAACAAGACCAAGGGTTGTTGGTCAGATGAGCGATTTGATACAGGAGTTTGACGGAAAAACCTTGAATGAATGGAGAGAATGGTATAAAGACCGAATGCCTGACGCTATAGAAAATGCTACGAATAAAATTTACCCAATGCTTGAAAATTTGAAAGAAGCCATTGTCAAGGTCGACAAAGAATTGGTCAGAAAATGGGTTGAAGATTTAACTATAATAAAAACATTTACAGGACTTAAATTTCAAGAAGCAGTGCTGTCCAAAGTTGCGGAAATAAAGAGGGTTACGCATCGTTTAGCAAACCCAGCTGAGGAATCAAAAGGTATTGATGGTTTTATTGGTGACATGGCAGTCAGTATAAAGCCAATTACATATAAAATAAAATCAAGCCTATCGGAAAGAATTGATGTTCCAATAATATACTATGACAAGAAAAAAAACGGAATTTTAATTGAATTTGATTTTTAAGAAGCATTATGACCCTATTAATCGATAAATGGATTGAACAGGACAAGTATGTACAAAATTTTGAAGCCTCGTTACCTTTTCCAAAATGGGATTTGTCAGATGTACCATCACTCTTGGTAAAGCACCAAGAAGACTTAAAAAGTTTACCCAAAGGAGGAGGATGTTACTGGATTTGGACTGATGAGCCAGTTTGGCATAAATTGCATAAGGAAAAAGAAATACCCAAAAAAGTTAAATATAGTACAAAAGACGGTGCAATTGTTTATAATGGTATCGCAAAAGATAATGTAAAAGCGAGATTAATGCACCACCTTTTTGGCGACCCAAATCAAGGATGGTCGGGCATTAGTATGGACATTCTCAAATATGATGCACAATCACATGCAAAAAAGGCAATGTCAACTAATGGAAAAAGTAAAGTTGCGATGCTCTTAAATGGGACTCCAATCCGAGATATTGATACCTTGTTGGATAACCTTCATCTTTCCGAGGATGAAAAAAACTACATATATCAACATTCTGAGACAGATATATATTTTCGAAATGGAATAAACGTTACGGAGGAAAAACATAAAAATTTCGATTTCGTTGTATTTTATATAACAGGGTTAAAATCAAAATCATATTTAGAGTATATTGAAAAGAAATGGAGAGACGAGTACAAACTCCCTCAATTATGTTCATATAAATCAGGAAGATAATAAGGTCATGGAAGAATTTATTAATACCCTTGATGCTGAGAAATTCAGAAGAACAAATGGCGTTTGGAACTCACTTATGCTTAATGACCCTTGGAGTGTAGGATATGTTACGACACTGATTGAACTCAAACAGTTTAGAACAAAAGAAGAGTGGGAAGAATTCTACTATGAAATGGGAGAATACCGCATCCAAAGTCTTAATAATTTACCTACATCAACTGTTGAATTATTAGAAGATGAACAACTTGTACGAACGGATAGGTCAAAGGTTAATCAATTGAGTCCCGAATTAAAAGGAATTAATACTCAGAATGGTAGGACAAGAGAGCAATTAGCAAGAAAAGGGAAGATACTTTACGATAATGTAAAGTCAACAATTGCTGATATTACATTGGAAGAATGCATTGAATGTGTTCGTTTTCGTGTAATTTGTGAAACATGGAATGGGATTATTGTACGTGAAAAGAACACAATTAATACTCTGAAAGGGATTTTTCCTGACTATTATTTCGATAAAAAAGACGGTGATTTTGACCACCAATATGCGGTAGATTATGAAATGAAAAAAGATTCAGAAATTATATGCGGTATTCAAATTAAACCTATTTCGTATACATTTAACACCCCTTATTTGAATAGGGCAAAGAGTGCTAATTTTCGAAAAAATGCGGCATATTCGGAAAGATTTGGCAAACAAGTGTTTGATATAATATCAAAGAGTAACGGAGAAATCCAAAATCCTGAAATAATAGAGCAAATAGAGGGATTAATCGAATAAACTACCCCTCTCAAAATTTAATATATCAACATTCTCTTTATATCTGACAAGTATCTTATTGTCAATAGAGGTAATTTCCCTCACAAAAGGTATGCTAAGCCTTTTTTCTTGTTTGGTCATTACTGGGAACTGGTAATGCTCATTGGTGTACTTCAGACCTTCTTCACCTTTCAATTCTATCCTTCTTTTAACAAATTCTAAATGATTCTCAATACGTCTCTGATTGAAATTGTTAACATAGGTTTCAGAATTTAATAGTGTTGTTGTTATAACATTTATAAGGCTTGTATCTATTTCGACTCCAATACTATTCCTTTTTGAACCAATTGCTGCCATACTTGTCGTACCCGTGCCTGTAAATGGGTCTAATACCGTATCCCCTTCAACTGAATACATATTAATTAACCTGTGGGGTATTGCATATGGGAAAGCAGCACTTCTTTTTCTGCTTGCATCATTCCTAATTAATTGGTTTGTTCCTTTCAAATCCCATAAATCTGAAAACCAAGAATTTCTTTCTTCCCAGAAATAAGCTGAATTATGCCTTTTCTCTTTGTCATTCTTATTGTTAAACTCTCTTTTGCATCCTTTTCTGAAAATCAAAATAAATTCATGCTCCAATGTAACATAAGCACCAGCAGGTAGCATCCCCGACCCCATAAATTTATTTGGAGCATTAGTTTGTTTTCTCCATATTATATTAGGAAGATTCTGAAAACCAATATGCAAACATCCGCTTATAATTCTTGAATGATTTGAGAATAAACGAAAATTATTAGAAAGAGTACGTGTGGCATCACCAATATTAATACATGCAAATCCACCTTCTTTTAGAACACGAGAACACTCAAGCCATACTTTATCTAATTCTTTATGCATCAACTCAAAGCAAAGTTCAAAATCTCCCTTCTTAAAAGAACCCTTTATATCGCTATTTTGAGAAAAAAACATTTCATCCCACATTTCAATCATTGGATATGGTGGAGAAGTAACAATCAAATCAATGGATTTAGAGGGAACATCCATTAAATCTCTTGCATCCTGATTAAGAATAATATGCTCAGTTGACATTTAATTATTTTTATACAAATATATTAATGTTACTTAAAGTATACATAATAGTATTTGAATTTCACTTTTTATATTTAATATATTTAAAATGACTTTCCGAAGATGTGAAAATAAAAGTACCTCTACCAATTAGATATCCTCATATATGTCGTGTGAATTCTATTTCAATAATGATATCTTAACCATTATTGACACTTTAATCATAACTTTTAAAAATTAGAAATAACTCCAAGTAATCAAATACTTAAATCTGCCCAAATCTATCTCCCAGTCTGATTTCGTATTCTGTTAATTCATATGAAGGTGAAAACACTTTGTTGGCGATAATTCCATTGATTTTATCGCCATATGAGTCTTTATCAATTATTTCAAAGGCACAAAGAGGAAATCCATGACGCATCATTATTAGAGTAACGTTTATGGTATTATAGAGGTCTATTACATATCAACTGTTGATATTTAATTATACATAATGTTGTTAGCTTCAATGCATTGAGTTTTAATCTTATTCTCCAGATTGAAATGCTTCCAAAAATCATTATCTGAAACATTTTCAATAGGTGTAATCAATAGCTTTGCTTCATCGTATGGGAGATGAGAAAAGCAGTCCAAGAAACTCTCGTATAATTTCTTACTGTAATTTTCATCATGGGTTTTTAGCAATGAATTAAATATCCGTTGATAAGTCAAGTGCAACTGGTCTTCTGTATAATTTGGCGTGGAAACATGCCGCTCTGAGGTTATTAAATGAGCCGCTCTATCATCTTCAAAATCATTTACATCGATATCAAACAGTTCAAAATCATCATCCGCAAGATTATGATTAGTATTATCGGCTGACGTCAAATTCTCATTAGGTGTATTAACATGAAGTTCATTTGGTATACTTGTTATATTTCCGTCTATTTCAAATATATCTATATCTCCAATGAGCATCTTTTTATATTCACTATACTCTTTCCTATATTTTTTTACGGTAGGATATTTAATACCTGATATTTCCGCAACTCTTTTTTGGGTTATCTTTTCTTGATTTGCAGCTAACTGTTCCATTGCTTCCCATATCCCTCGTTTTGAATTTTCCACCGTGGGAGCATTTTTTATTTTACAGGTTACACTTCTTTTTTCATTTGCCGTAAGGGTCGAGTGTTTTGACCAAAACGCTCTCTGCTTCTTGAAATACTTGCTAAAATCAATTTCACCCTTCTTATATCTTCTCCAATTTGCATTATATGATTTAATGACTTCATCAAAAGTCATTGGTGGTTCACAAATGGTTTTATTGATGTACAGAATGAATTTCAGGATATCTTTACGTATATCTGTGTTATTAATTTCTTGACAGCCAGCATTAAGATATAGCATCTTAACAGTTAATGCTCCAATGAATTTATTTCTACACCCCTCATAAATTTTACGACCCCTCAACGGGAATAAGTTTACATCAATGACATCAACTCCTTCACGGATATATATCGGGATATTTGGGTCTTTAAAATGTGATTCATCAACTTCCATCCTAAATCTCAGTTTATGCAGCCTTGCAGCATCATTCACTATAAGTTCAAGTGATGAATCGGAAGAAAAGGTATACGGAGTGCATATTATTTTCTCTGGGGGATATGGGGGGTTATATACACTGCATATACCTTTTTCTTTTTCATTATTAAAGCTATTTAAATGATTATCTGATATATTATATGCACTGGATATACCTTTGTCATTTAAAGAAATTCCAGTAAATACATCATTCAGCATATATGCACTGCGTATACCTTTTCTATATTCATTAATTATCTCATCAATATTGAGAACAGATGGATTTTCATTGATATAGATATCATAATCAAACGGTAGGACTGTATATCTGGTTAATGATTTGCTTGATTTATCTAAGCGACTATCGAAATATGTGTTGCTAATGAAATCGTATTTTTCATTATAGTCCTTATTCCCATGTATAATATCAACCAAAGCAATGATATGTAATCCAGATTTGCTTAACGAAAGATTGCACGCAATTATCCAGTCATATTTCTTTATAATTAAATCCTTATAATCTAATGCCGCTTCTCTGGTCGGAAAATCATCAATATCCAGAAACATCAGATTTGTTATAGATTTAATATGGTCAATGTTTTTATAACCGTTAAATCTGGCATTATAACATATAGCAGGTAGCTGTTTTTTTCTTTCATCATAAGCAGTATTTCTTTTGCCATTGACGTATTTATTTAAAAGGTATGTATCGGGAGCAATATCGTAGGCGAGATTGTATTTTATTTTCTGTAGTGCATCCCAGAGGTATACCTGACCAGTTACAGTTGCTCCCGTTACGTGGGGGAAGATATCCAGAACAGTGCCAAATACATCATGGAGATTTTCTTTATTGTTCTGGAACTTCAGGTACTCAAAATCTTGTAATTTATTCATAAACAAAACTGTTAATTGACTTAGGAAAAGAGACCTTGGCAGGGGTCTCTTTTCCATTTATTACTTAATTTATCTTCAGGTTTATCGAACCTGTTGTATCAACTTCCTGAAGCATCCTACGGACGCTCTCACGTATGATTTCGGAAACTGAAATGCCAGTTTTCCTTTTTATTTCACGAAGACGTTTAATCATCGATTCATCCATCCTACAGTATAGGATGTCTTTTTTCTGCTCGTATGCTACCTTGTAGCCTTGTACGGTTGTTTGCATAATTAATCAATTTAAATACAGTTATTTATGTTTGTAAGGGTAGTGTCGTATTAATGTCCCTACGGAAATAAATACTGTCTTACACATGCTAAAGTCAGATTTCAAGAATAAAAATTTTCATTCCATATAAATGACACTGCATCAACATGATGCAGCAAATGCTCTTTCTCTTTATTGTGGCATTCCTGCCATAACTTATATCAGTGCAAATCGCTGGTTAATAATTTCGGGATACTGTTGCCAGATTTTACCTTCGAGTTCTTTGCCATTAAATTTCTTGCTCCGCCTGACACCGTCTTCTCCCCACGTTCCCCATTGCTTAAAGAAAAATGCAATACCTTCCCTATCGCATTGCTTTTTAATATTTAATGCCCATTCTTTACCCATAGGTCTGGCTCTGAATCCGCTTTCTCCACCTACGATTACCCAAATTATGTTTTCCAGATTTATTTCTCCTAAATCCTCCAAAAGTGGTTCTACTGACAAGAATAACACCTTTGCCTTTATATGCCTCAGTTTATCAATTCGTGGCAAACCTTGTTGCCTATTCTCTACGGTTACACCAAGCCACACATTCGAAGGCACAGGATTCTTTGAAAAATAATCATACATCCTATCGGCTCTCTTTGTCAGTACTTGATAGGTATGGTGAGGAGTATTTTCTATGACTTCGAAAATTTTATCCAAATATTCTTCAGGCATGTCTTCATGGAAGATATCGCTCATCGAGTTCACAAAATACACAGTCGCTTTTTTTCTTTTAAGTGGGTCTTTTAATCGACTTGGAACAATATTAAATTTAAAGCCATTCTCATAACCAATCGTACCCATAGCTTTCTGCCTGTTCGCCATAACTTCGGCATAACAATTTTTACAACCAGAACTTATTTTGGAACATCCTACCGAAGGATTCCACGTCTGCTCTGTCCATTCAATCTTAGATTTTTTCATAGTAATAAATATTTAATTGTTAATGATTTCCAAATAAAAAGCCACCAAAAACAACCTTCAACTCAATCAAAGAACTACCCAAATACTGCATTAGCAGTATTCGCCATTCCATTTCTCTTGTCGTGGTTATTTTTGGCGGCTCGTTCTCCTCTTGTGTTTTGAGGAGCAGTTTAGTCACCAGTTTATTCTCTTCTGTGGTACAACAAAATTACTATGAGGGAAAAGGATGAGCAAATCTTTTTTCGACATGCTATAACACTAACATACAGACTATTAGCACTACTCTTAATTAAAAATGTACTTTCTTAATTAAGAATACTATTAATGAAATCAGAATACTATGCATTGCATAGTAGCGTTGAAATGAGTTCTTGTTCTTAATCAAAATGCTAACAACTATTAGGGCATATGAACCTTTTAACATCACTGACGATTTCTTTTCAGTCTAACTTATGGGTCTCACGGGTTTCTTTGAAGCTAATTATAGTTAAGTTCTTGCCCGTTCAGCACGAGAAAGCGTGTTTCGGTGCTTTGCAATTTTTGAAATAGTGGTCTCTTACTTGATTGTAACCTGTAATCCAACTTTGATATCTTATGAAACTAATGAAGCATTAAACAACTATGTTAAGATATATTTCCTTAATGATATACCACCCAACTTGAATGGTTATTTAAGCCTGTTCATGGAAGACCCAGAAGGAATGAAAAAGGCAATGCAATCATTCAGGCTTCCAAGTGATTTATAATTGATTACCGATGGAATGATTCCAAAACTCCCAAAGCAAAACCATTGCCAGAGTATCCAATTCGCAATATTTTAATAAACCCTTAGATATTGCATCTCTTTCCATGTCTGTCATCTGCATGAACTGCATTTTGGCATACGCAGTCATGGCAGCACCACCCTCCTGAATGTTGCTCCGCATCAGGAACTCATCAATCTGGTCATCCGCAATCCCCTCGAAAAGTGGTGGGAGAAGAGTGTATGGGTTAATAACATTCTCTTGTTCATCCTTCTTTATCCACACCCAACCATCATCAAAGTTCAAACTCCTGATGGTTGAGTTTTTCCCGTAAATGGGTTGGGAATACTTCTCTTGAAGGAATACCGATGAGTTTAATATGGCAGGAAGGACGTATTTCAAAGAGTTTGAACCACCCATCAAAATATGGTAATAATACCACTTAACCAGTTTAAGCAGGTCAATCATATCCCTGTCTCCCTGATGATGCTTGGTATGGGTTATGGATTTAATAAATGCAATTAGGTCAGGCTTGTCTGGAACTTCCGCTAATGATACCTCTTCCAACTGTGCCATAATCTGGTTTAGAACTGTATTTTCATGTGGTGCATAGCGAAAAATTGTTCCATTATCGTGTTCAAGTTCACCTTTAAGTTTTCTTACAAACTCAAAATTGGGGAACATCCCAACAGTTTTGCATAGATATTGCCCCTTATGCTCAATTGTTAAATCATGGTTAACCTGATGATGGGAGAATTGGAAAGCGACCTGCTCATAGGGTCTTCGTCCTTGAAAGAAGGGTATGGCAACCATCGAGGTTTCAAAATCGATAAAGTGAAGTGGGAATGTAAAGGAAGCCAATTCCCGTTTTAATCCCTCTACATTAATATAAGGGGCAGAGTCATTATCAACAGTTTTCCGTACCTGTAACCATTGTCGCTCTGTTCTGGTTAATTTTCCATCTTCTTTTGGGTTGATATCGCCAATATGTTCTTCTTTTACATCTCGCATTAGGTAGATGCCAGAAGCAATCAGTTCAGGTTTCTTTCTGAAGTCCCATATATCCAAGATTCTTGGCAGGTCAAACATATCATCACTCCAACCAAGTTGTGCCTTCCAGCAATCCTTAAAACCTGATAGCTTCCCCGCTGCCTCTTCTTCAGATGACGTTTGAAATTCACATCCCTTGCAGCCTTTATGAATAGGAACAATTATCTTTTCATCCTTTTCATACATATCAGCCAGAAAGTGGAGATAATTAGCAAAACCCAGTTCTGGTGGGTTTGGAGTATCTGTACCCTGATAAATCTTTTCAATTAAATCATCTACACAAACCCTAATCAGTATCTCATCTCCAATACCCTTTTTGGAAACATCTCCGACAATTTCAATAACCGTTCTTTCACCCTCAACGGTTTTTAAAAGGAACTTCTGGTTAAGTCCTGCCACTGTGGATACGGCATTTTTGTTTGCCAGCATCAGATATGCATGTACATTCCAATCTGGATGTGCTCTGGTGATAACATATTTCTGGAAGGCGACATCATAGACGTACTCTGACCAGCCTGAATCGATGTAACCTTTCGTGTTAAGCATATCGCTGCTGTCAGTCCCATTAAAAGAGGATGATTTTACTTCCAGAAGGTTGATGTTGTTAACCTTTTTCTCAATTATATCTGCCCTGATGAAGAGATTCCGATATTTGAATGCACCCTCAAAAATGGTGACATTATCCTGTGAAAGGAGTTCCTGTGTTTTTTGAAGGGGAACATCATAACCACGGTCTGATACTTCAATTCCATCAGGATAATAACATTTCGCCAGTGCTCCAACCTGAAATCCACCCTCAGCAAGTGCTTCCAAGAATGCATCATCCTGAGATTTGTCTGGGTATTGGGATTTGCCCGTGTAAAAGATTTTGGCTGGACAATCCAAAGCCAGTTTAAACCGTGATTTAGTGAGATATCTTGCCATTATGAAACACTCCTTAGCCGTTTCTCTATCAATTCGAAATATGCTGTTACAACTTCAGAGCCAATGAAAAGCCTCTGAAGTCGTTTAGCTGTTTTTAAAGTAGTGCCGCTCCCAGCGAAACAGTCGTATACAATATCTCCTTGATTGCTCCACGATGTGAGTACCTCTTCCGCTAATTTTTCGGGGAAGATGGCTGGATGCTGGTGTGCAATTTTGTCTTCAGTAGAGTATCCATTACCTGTAACATATCTCCAAATATTTGTTCGGGGTGAATATTCTGGAATCGATTTAAATTTTTTCACAGGCACAAGTTCATCATTTTTATCCCTGTCGGTCTTTTGCCCGAAATTTGTTGTGCCTGACCATCTGTTTTTCTTATCAGCAATGAGGTTTACAGTTTTCGGCTTGCCTTTGCTGAAAACAAACATATACTCAAAACATTGCGTGTACCTTAAACCATCAGGCTTTGCGGGATATGTGGTGGTATTTTTTTCAAATATCATGGTATCATGAAGCCTCAATCCACAATACTCCTTGAAAAACAGTGCCTGTTTGAAGGACGTGCCAGTTTCACTGCCTTTCTTATTTACGCCATCGCCAACAATCCACACAATAACACCACCTGTTTTTAAAACACGGGTTAGTTCTACTGCTATTTTTTCAAATTCAAACTTGTTATTCCCGTTGTATGACCGTAAGTGGTCATATGGGGGAGATGTCAAAACCAAATCAACATAATTGTCTGGCATTTTACTCATTGTTATAAGGCAGTCCTCATTAAAAATTTGGTTAACTAAATTGACATCCGAATCGTTATTTACCGATTTGCGGAAACTGCGACTCGGTAACACTTTTTTTTGGTCTCCATACCTTTTTTTGGGGAACTCATGAACTACATATTCATATCCTTTAAAATGTCCCTTCTTATTCCGCACTTCTATTTTGTGGACAATTCTGTGTTTAACAAGTTCTTCAAATGCCTTATTTAATGCATAGTATCCTTCTTTAAAGTATTTGGGCAAATCCTTTTTATTAATATTATGGTTTTGTGGGAGACTTAGAAGAAAAGCCAGTATGCCCTTAGCAGTGGCTGATAATTTACTATCTTTCAGGATTTTTACTGGTATTGTTGAATAATTGTAATCCGTACTAAGATTTTGTATGCGACCAGACTCCATTATAACAGACATTTATGAATTGGTCGAAATTTAATAAATGAGGCTTAAAACAAAAAGTCTTTGGGTTGAAACTTATTAGTCAGATATTATCAAGCGTATTAATGAATTACTTTTCCTCATAAAATAGTTCGCTTAAATCAATCTCTAATGTCACTGCGATTTCAATGAGGTTGAGGAAATGACAGTCATACCCTCTTTCAACTCGGCTCAAAGTATTACGTGCCAAGTTCAGATTTTCCGCAAGTTTCATTTGGGAATATCCATTGGCAAGGCGATACTCTTTTATTAAAGCAGCAATGTTGTCAAGTTTCTTATAATATTCCTGAGGATAAGTTTTCTTTTTCATGGGTTGATGTTTCATATAAATACTTCCTTGACCAATGAATTGTGCAACAACCCTGACAATAATGCGTGGTTATTGCTTTAATTACCCCCATTAATGCCATTTTATCGCACCATTTTTAAGGTTATGTCTGGCACTATATGGCTGTTTTAACGCTGAATTTGGAGTTTTTCAAGGTTATTTCGGCATTTTTGTGCCCAACGTGGACGAAATACAGTGCAAGAAGAAATTATAGGAATTGAGAATAGGCTATAAATACCTGAAAAATGACGCAGTTTCCATACCGTAGTACTTTATCAGTTTCAGTACCTTTTCAGAGTTCCAATAGACCTGACCAGTGGTAATCAATAGATAGGTGTATCTTGAAATCCCAACCTTCCTGCATAGTTCAGCAGTGAGAATGCCTTCCTTTTTTTGCAGTTCAAGTAGTTTTCCTGCAACAGCTAACATAAATTCCTTGTCTTCTGGAGTAACAGTCTTCGGTGGTTTGTATTGTTTTTCTGTCTGATTTGGCTTGGTGTTACTCGTTGGCTTCGTTTTCATCACTGAAAATTTGACGTAAAGTTAATAACTGTACATTAAAATGGACGAATTATTGACGATAAAATTGCCTTTGAATGGTTTTGTTTATTATATTAGTCCATTATTATGGACATTTGTATGAATATAAGAATTCTCATAAGACATCAAATTATTTATTCTGAGCACGATTATAATGAGGCATGCATGCTGGTTATGCTCATGGATGGGAATGAACTCGTTGCTTTCAACGCATTCCCCATAAGAAAAACAATCACCAGCTATGATGAATTAAAGAAATATCGGTTTCAATCTTTCTCTGCAAATTAAATTTAAACAATATGAAAAAAATAGCTTTATATGTAAGAGTGTCAACAAGCGACCAGACTGTTGAGAACCAGAAAATCAGATTAATTGATTATGCTGAAAAAAACGGTCTCAAATATGACATTTTTGAAGAAATCGAAAGTACCCGAAAAACCCGACCAGTCAAACAGGCGCTTCTTGCACGGTTACGGAATTATGAATACGATTCTATCGGTATCTATAAATTAGACAGATGGGCACGAAGTTCAACGGAACTGATTTTGGATACAAAGGAACTTCTTGATAAAGGCATTGGCTTTATTTCAATTTCGGATAATCTTGACTTTTCTACAGCAGCAGGAAAGTTGCATTTCCAAATTTTATCAGCTTTTGCGGAATTTGAAAGAGAATTGATTCGGGAGCGCACAATTGAAGGACTCAGGAGAGCCAAGATGCAAGGGAAACATGCTGGCAGACCTAAAGGTTCGAAAGATACCAAGAAGCGTAAGAAATCAGGTTATATACTCAGGGAAGCACAGAAACGCAAGAACAAAGATGAATTAGTTGGTCAATTTAAAACAATTAGCACTTATATAAACCATATAGAATAATTTAAATTGGCAATAGGTAAACAATCAATGTTAGGTTAAACTCGGCGTGGGATATTTATCTCTAAAAATCGCTATGAATTTATCTCTATCATTCAACCTAAGTAACACAGGATTATTACATGATGATGCTTTCCCATAAAAAACTGCCTGTCTTGCTTGAAGTGTTGATAATTTTTCAGCATACTCTGAACCAATATAATTAGCAATAAAACTTTTACCTGTATCATCGAAAGTCCTCATTGCAAAAATTGTATTACACTGATTAAGAATGGTCTTTGTAACATTTGCGGTACGCTGAGTTATAAGTAAACAACCCAATCCAAATTTTCTTCCTTGTAATATTGCTCTTGAGGTTCTATTAGTAGCAGATTTGTCACTTTCAGAAACAGCACTACTCCATTCTGGAATAAGTGAATGTGCTTCCTCGAAAACCAAGCAAACCCTTGCAGAGGATGTTGTTTTGCCTTGTAAAAGCGTAAGTGTTCTTTCTGTGATTATGCTCGTAATTTCAACAGGCGTAACATCCCATAATGCAGCCGACCTTTGCCAATCACTTCCAACCCGAAATGATTTAGGGTCTGTAAGTTGTTTTGTGGCATAAAATTGAGATGGATTATAAATTTTTAAATAATGTATTTCATCTGAATGAATAAAATTATACAAATCACGTTCAATTGCATTGCCTAAATTATTAATGCTACCGCCTTTTTCTGGACTATCATTAAAAGAGGTTGATTCTGTTTTTCCAGCATCTTGTATTTCCTTAATGCATCTTTCGTTCCAAGGCTTATCGTAAAAATCAGCTAATTCTATTTCATACTGGTCTGTTAAATCGATGCAGATTACTTTAATTTTATGAGCAATCATTCGCTCAACAAGTTCTAATGAGAGCATTGACTTACCTATGCCCAATATCCCTAAGATAGCCGTATTATGTGTTACCAAATCATTAATATTCAATATATCAACATAATAGTTAGAGTTAGGGAAATGACCTATTGTATTAACGTTTGGTGTATATGAGTCAGATTTTTTCAGAAAGACAGGAGAATTTATTTGAGGTAGCCAGTTTGAAGGTTTGAATCGTAATTCATCCTTATCCCAAATACCTATTTTCGTGGCATCTGCTCTTACATAACCATATTTGTTTTTTTGAAAAACAATATCTTCTTTTGTTAAACCATCAAGTATCTGGTAAATTACTGGTTTATTATTAATTTCAACTTCAACTAAACAACCTTCTTCAATTTCGTCATTTCGAAGAACTTCGAATTTCAGCCTCTCAATTGTTGTATGCTCGTCAACAATTCCGATTAAGTTTTCTATTTCTTTATTTGATTTGATATATTCCCCCATACTATGAATAGCACCCGAATAATTAATGTTAATCACCGTATTAGGATTTTGTAAGCGTATACTTTCCTGTGAGTTTTCAATTATTTCTTCAGGTAACCTAAACTCAATTGCCCTTAATAATAATTGTTCATCTTGACCGATGTAGTTAAGAGTTAAGCCTGTTTTAATAACATTATGCGAATCTTTGAAAATTACAGGTGTGCCAAAATTTGTATAAGTTTTTTCAGGCTGTTGAATTAAGAAAATTTGGGGGTGTTGGTAAGAATTTATTCGCCCCACCATTTCTGCGGAATTTTTAATTCTCCAGATGTTCCGTATACGATTAATAATGGAGAATAAGTGTTTATCTGGTTCAATTACAACAGTTACTATCCATGCTAATGTTATAAAAAGTAATTCTTTCTCATTATTTCTGTGGAACACAATTAAGGCAAATAGAATGACGACACTAAATACAACTTTCGGATTCCCGAAAAAATCAGAAATTATGAAACTCGTTTTTGATAGATTTTGTTTGAAATGAACATTACTGTCTTTTAGCAATATCCCTATAAATGAGACACTAAGGACAAATAATAGAGTCGTGACGGAAATAATAAAAATGACTCTGTCTGTGTAAGTCCAGTTTACCCAGTCATTGACTAAGAAAATAGCAATCAGACTCACAACAGAATATGATATTGCATCAACGGGTTTTGTGAAAAATGGAGTTACCAGTAAATTACCTAATAGTACGCTTGAAATTCCTGCGTAAAACCAAAGACCTCTTGAATCTTTATCAGGTAACCAATTCCCAAATGCGAGATAGTTCATGACAAATAATATCCCAATATAAAATATGAGAATTATTGCTCTATTTGATTGTTTTCTCATTAATATGTTGACGATTATTTCAGGTTATGTATTTTGTTTCTCATATATCTGTTATGAACAGTGAAGAATTACTTATTATTGACACATTCTGATTTTATTAATACGATTATAAAATTATGAGTTTTAGAGCATTTATATTGAAATCAAATATAAAATCCTCCCCCAAATAATTCTTAGATTGTTTTTATGGTAGAATACACAGTTATCCCCCCCTGTAAAATAGGTATCAAATAAACGTCCGTTTATTTAACTGATGAAGACATTCATGAATATAACAAGGCAGAACATAATACTATGTTTTTAAATTGTAACTTTGAGAAAATACTACTGTGCCTGTTTCTCATTTAGCGTAAGAAACGAAATTCGCTACGATTATTCTGTTTGATGAAATCATTGCTATAGGAAACATTATAGACAATTAAATGCCAACAATTGACAAACGAGAATTTCTCAGAAGTTTTGCTGTAAGACCAAATGGGTCTTTAAATTTCCTCTTGGGAGCAGGTGCTTCAGTACAAGCAAACATTCCAGCAACAGGAACTCTTATTTGGCAATTCAAACGTAAACTTTATTGCGAAGCCCATAATGTAAGAGAAGAAAAATTTAAAGATTTGGAATCGGAGAGGAATAGGAAGATAATTCAAAGCTATTTTGATTTGAAAGGTAACTCCCCTACTATTTCCAGTCAGGATGAATATTCATATTATTTTGAAAAGTGCTACCCTAACGCTATTGACAGAAAGGCATTTATTCAAAGAATCGTTCAAGGTAAAAATCCATCTATTGGACATAAATGCCTTGGTGTATTGTTTGACACTCAGAAAGTAAATCATATTTGGACTACCAACTTTGATGAGTTGATTGAAAGCGGAATTAAAAGTATTAATAATGCATCAACCTTTGAAACACTTTCTCAAGACAATATACATCAATTAGATAATCTCAATAGATTTCAAAGAGTAATTAAACTTCATGGTGATTATCGGTATGACCGACTCCAAAATACTTCCGAAGAACTGCAAACATTAGAAAATGATTTGCTCAGATACTTTACAAACATTCAAACACAATCGGGTTTAATAGTTGTGGGTTACAGCGGTAATGACAAATCTGTTCTGGGTGCTTTTTCCGAAACATTGAAGGCATGCAATCCTTTCCCTTATGGGTTACTTTGGTGCATCCCTAAAGGACAAACTCCAAATCAAAAAGTGGTAGAAATTATTGAAAATGTCAATGCAAAAAGTAAAGAGAAACTTTCTGGATTCGTTGAGATAGACAGTTTTGATGACTTTCTTTTTGAACTCTATATCGCTAATGAGAAGCCTAATATCGAAATTGAAAACATAGCCAAATCAAGATTTGAAGCGAGAAAAGCCTTCATTTCTCCACAGGTAAGTAACGGTTTTACCCCAATAAAACTTAATGGACTTAAAGCGAAGACATTCCCTAAAAGCGTTTACAGTTTCAAATCCGATTTAGCTGGTTGGAAAGAACTTAGGGAATTGATTAAGGGTCAACCAATTTCAGCTGCCTTTTCAAAAGGGAACACTTTGGTTTTTGCTAATATTGAAACAATTAACAAAGTATTCAGTGGAAGAATAACATCTGAAATTATTACTGTTGACATTGATGATAGTATCACTTATAAACAAGAAACATTTTTTACAGGGTTGATTTACGACCTAATTGAATACAATCTTGTTTCAGACTTTAATCTTCAAAGAGACCCGACAAAACGTTTTAGAAAATACTATTCAAAGAATGATGTTGTTTCACGAACAGAACTTTCGAATTATCATATTCAAACAACAGCAAAAATTTATGAAGCAGTAGAAATTCAGATTGAGTTTCACAACAAGGAACTTTTCTTGACACTTCTTCCATCTATTTACATTGAAGCAAACAATACCCTTTCACGAATTGAGAGACAAAGTATCGCCAATAAAATATTCTCAAATCGTAGAAACGAGATGGTTAATGAAAAGGCAAAGTCTTGGATTACTATTTTCAAAAACCAAAAAGATACCATTCAGTTTACAATTGATACATTTAAAATAGAATTCGAGTCCAACTATTCAAGTGCTGGAATTCCAGTTTCAAATACACATAGTTTTAAAGGTGCGTTTCAGAATACTGAACCGAAACTGGATTTCCATATTACTGATAAGAATTGTCAAATGAGTCATCCTCTGAAAGGGTTAAAAACCTTCGGACCTTTGGACAATTCATATGAAAATAATCAGGTAAATCCACAAGCTATAAAGTTGGGAATAATTTCGCCTGAAACGGGTTTCACACGAATTCAAAAGCATCTTAATGGATTGAATGAGGACATCCAACACAAAAGCGAAAAGGACTACCTTATAGAATATTTAGCATTTTCAACTATTTACAGACGATATCTTGACATTCCACAAAACGCCAATAACAAATTGGTGGGGTTAATTAAAGAAGCAGATATAGCCAAGTTAAGCCACATTGAATTTTATGATTTCCTGAAGAGGAAGATTGACTATTTTTATACAATAAGAGGTGAATTTGATGTTCTGATAATCTATTTTCCTGATTCTTATCAAAAATTTCGTGAACTTAAAAATAGTACAACATACTTTGATTTACATGATTCACTCAAACTTTATTGCGTGAAGAAAAATATCAAAGTTCAAGTTATTGAGGATAAATCAATAAACTATTTTGACCCTGCAAAAGTAAGATGGTGGCTTTCATTAAGTTTATACGTAAAAGCCAATGGAACACCTTGGAGAAATCAGACAGTAACAGATTCTACAGCATTTATTGGATTAGATTTTTCCATACAAAAAACAAATGCTCGGACAAAATATGTTTTGGGAAGCAGTCAAATATTTGATTCATCAGGGCAAGGTTTAAGATTTTTACTTCAACCAATTGAGCAACCTGTTTTCTATGGAAAGAATCCTTTTATGAGCAAAGAAGATGCAAGACGATTGATATTAAAATTAAAAGAAGCATATTTTAGAATTGATGGCAATTCAAAACTCGATAAACTTGTAATACATAAAGTATTACATTACACACATGATGAAATGGAAGGAATATCCCAAGCACTTGATGGGATAGACAATGTTGAATTATTACAGATACAGAAATACTCAAGTTGGAGAGCAATCAGAGGAAAGAAATATCCTACGGGAGAAATTAGCATTCACGGTTTCCCAATTCAGAGAGGGACAGTAATTCAATTAGACGACTTCAGCTTTCTTCTTTGGACTCATGGCTCTGTCATGGATAACAATGTTGCAGGAACAAGCCGAAATTATTATCAAAGTGGTAGAGGTATTCCTGCTCCACTTCTGATTAGAAGATTTAGAGGCAAAGACCCAATTGAAACAACAGCCAAAGAAATACTTGCTCTAACAAAAATGAATTGGAATGGGGGTGAACTATATAAAACTCTACCTGTGACACTTGACTTTTCAAAACGGCTTTCACGCTATGCGAAACAAGCCGAGACACTGCAAGCAATTCCATATGATTTTCGATTCTTTATGTAATTCAATTCATTGCCACTCTTTAATGAATTCTTTGAAAATTGCTCTCTTATGACTATCATTTAAAATTGGGTCTTCTTTGTTTATCAAAGGGTCATACCAGTCGATTTTTGCTTTTGCCCATTTCATCCAATTATCCCTTTCTTCCGACTTTATACCATGTTGCAGGGAATTAGCCTCGATGGTATTGATATAATCTCGAAGGATATTTGCCTGATGTAATCTGGCAGCATGCATGAACAGTGAGATAAAATTCCGTTGTTCCTTATCTTCTCTCTCCTTTTTCTCTCTTATAATACGTTCCTTATCTTCTCGTTCTCGCTGGAGTTTTTCATTTCTGATTCGATATTCCTGTAATTCCAAACCAAGTACTTCGATTTTTGCAAGGATGCTTGACAGTTGATTCTCGATAGGTTCTTTAGCATCAGACCATGTTCTTTCATGATAACCTTCAATCTTAAAAGATAAAAGACCTGACGCTGAATAATCTTTAAAGCCAAGTTTTTCATTCATTTCATATTTGAGTTTTTCTTTTACCGATATTTCTATTTTGCTTCCATATACTACTGCACATGTCCGCCCATATTCAATCATGATATCGTGTCCTCTTGAGCGCAGTAGTTTAATTAATGCATCCAGAAAACGCAATGCACGGCTTATATTGTGACGTGATACTCGTACATTCAAAACACTCTCTCGTGAAGCTATAATACCTCTATGTGGGTGATAACATCGTTTTTCATCAAGTAGGCTCTGCCTTGCTTCAATTATCAGTTTATCAGGTTTGGATAGTTTTTCAGGCACTTGTAAGGTTAATGAGGGGTCAACTTCAATTTCCTTTTTAAGCCGATAGTATTTTGCTATCGGAGAATCATTTCCCAAACTCCTTTCATCAAGTATCACTACGTTTTTACCAGAATATTTACTGGGCAACTTAATCCTTTTGACGTGTTTTCCATAACGAACTTTTTGCCAATGCCCCATATAGGTGGCAATGGAATTTGCATCTTCCTGCAAATCTTGCGCAATCCATTATCTGATATCTGGTACTCTCTGGCAAGAACTGAAAGCGGCTTTGACCAAACTAATTCATAGAGGTTTTGGCGTGTTAATGAATTTTTTCCCATAGCTGTATAAATATTGGCTGATACTTGACTTGGATTTAATTATTGCCTAATTTAGTAAGGTGTTTCGCAGTTTCTGGTGCTAATAATCAATAATATCATTAAGGCATAATGAACCTGCGATAACACTTGCTCATTGAAATACTTATTAAGGCGACACTTCTTAACTTACCTGCTCCACTGAGAGGTATGTATTGCAGACGTTGACTTTCACTATTTTTAATATAATGTGTCGCCTTGATTACTAATAGTGGTCAAACAACCAATATGAGGCGGCACATCTTTCCTTTCAGAACAAGGAAATGCAGCGAGACATATTTATTCCACAATCGTGCCGCCTTATATGAATTGTTGGGAGACCATCACAGAGGCGGTACTATCATTATTCCTTAGCACGAGGAAATGCAGCGAGACAAGAGTACCGCCTCTTTCTTTGTTCAGGTGGTCAGGGTCTCAAAGTCAGCCAATGACCAGAACCACATGCCCTCGCCATCAATTTCCATATTCCAGCATAGGTTATAACACCTATTGGTTTTCAGATTTTGAACACTGAGATAAATCACTCCCTGATAATCCTGATAGTTCAATAACCTGATGGCTGAAGTATCATGACCATCAACTTTCTTTTCAAGTAAAAGGTATGGCATCCCTTTGGTCAAGCGTTTGCCAGTGGTCTTGATAAATGGTAAATCAAGGATAATGCTATCAGATGAGATATACTCAAGAACCTTATGACCTTCAGCATTTATATAAGGTTCGTTATTCTTCGTTAAGTTCAAGTAAGTCCGCAGCATTATAATTACTTACAACTTCATCATAAACCATATCTTTGATATCGTTCCAGCGAATGGCAAGATACTCAGGATGTTCATTGTTAATATCGATGGTTAACTCAATAACACACTCTGTGTCAGGCTCTGAGAAAAGCATCTGGAGAACCCCACTATTATAATCCACGCTCTTGAGTATATAAACATCGAAACCATGTCGGCTTATTATCAAATACTGCTGATTAAACCCCATATCAAGCGAGGATTTGTCACGATATAAGAAAATTTGAAGATGTCTATATTTCCCAGCTTGCATTGCTTCAATGAGTTCTGGTAAATCTGCTGGATATGTGGTATAAGTTGTATTTTTCATATTAATCTATATTTTAATAATGTACAAGGTTTAAATCCCCCTCTCCTGTAAATTCTATTCTTTACCGTCCCCCCTCGCTTGTTGGTGCTACCTTTTCATCCTCTCACCACTTATAAATACTTCCATTATCAAGATTTTTAAGGAAAAGTATCAATAAAAGACCCTTAAAAAAATATAGAAAAAAATTTGGTAATCCTGACAGCAAGAATACAATTCCGAAATCCAGAGCAGGTAGAAAAAGGATGAAAATTCCGACTTATAAATTTTTTATAAAAGAATTTCTGCAAATCCAGACGCACCTGAATTCTTAATACAGAACTGTTTCGAAAAATATTTTCCAAAAAATTCGTAGAAATTTGGAAAAATAAGCATTGGAATAGTTTTCATAGGGAAGCGATGTGGGTAACAGTTGATGGAAAACATTAAATCATTTCGTTGCATTTCTTCGACATTCGGTAAAGCATTTTCCAGTTGGATTCTGAAAGCAACTAATTATCTTTTATCTTTATTCCGTGAGACAAAGTTTATGAGTTCGGAAAGCTGAATTCTTTTCTTGCCTAAGATTTCAATGCTTTTAATTTCTCCATTCTCAATTAACTTATAAAGTGTTGGTCTGGAAATGCTCAAGAATTCGCATGCTTGATTTAAGGTCATCGGCTTTTTATAGAGCACATCATTTTCAATAAATTCAGGTTTACCTGACAACAATTTCTTTATTTTGGAATAATGCAAGATAAATCCATGACTTTGTGGTTCTGTAAAACCCATCCCCTTAAATTCAATTACCTCGTGCAACAATTCCATCCTCTTCAACTCTTCAATAAGTTCCTCATTACTGCCAAAGGCATGGGATGAGTTTTTTAAGAAGATTTTCGTTGGCTTCTGTGGGATTATCCATTCCCCAATGTTTACAGACTTGTCCTCATCCACAAGTTCCTTATGAATAAATCCCCGTACCACATTGATGTTTTTAAAATATATCATCTGAAATTAAGGTATTGTTGAAATTTCTGAAATGCATCCCCAGATGTATTACCAGCAAGTTTCATATAGTACTCCAGAGTTTCAATTTTCTGATGACCGCTATATGACATTACAATAAAAGGGGAAATACCGCTTATCAAGCAATTTGTTATAAATGTAGTCCTGCCGACATGGCTGCTTACCAAATCACAGAGCGGTGTGGATTCCGATATTTTATCAGTCAATTTTAATTTTAAGGTTGATACTTCCTCTGTGAGACCAGCTAACCTGCATAACTCTTTCAAATCCAAATTGTAATTTTTTAATGCTTTCGCCTGTGCCCCTAACTCATAATTATATTTCCGAAGTATGGACTTTGCTTTTGTATGCAGTGGGATGTTCACTACCCTTGTCGTTTTATACATCGTGAAAGATAGCTGGTCATTTTTAACAAATGATTTTGTGACACGTTCCAAGTCAGAATATCTTATTCCTGTGAATATTTGAAACAAGAATAAGTCTTTCACAATTTGATACCTATTAGTTTTTGGTTTGTATTTATTAATCTTCCCTATATGCTCTTTAAGTAAAACTATCTTGGTCTCTGACACTCTCTTCCTTGAAACTTTTTTAAATTCTCGGTAGGATAAATTGTCTACAATCTTCAAATCCTTAGTAACATAATCCATAAATGTGTTAAAACCACTTTGGTATTTGTTTAACGTAGCAATTGCAATCTCCCTTTCCTCAGTCAGATAGGCAGAGAAATCCGTAAGGAAACTATTGGTAATATCAGACGGATATATGTTTCGAAGGTTATTGGCTTCAGCAAATTCCTTCAATGCTGTTTTTATGGAATCGAATTTCTGATATGTGCGGTAGGTCTTTGTCTTTTTGACATTAGATAAGAATGAATCAAATAGTTTAAAAATATCCTTTTTTGCATCTTCACTTGCTTTAACCGCATTATCATATATTTCTGGACTTATAGAACCATGCTCAATTTCTAACTTCCTGAGTAATTCTGCAGTTTCTTGTTTCCGTTTATCCACAAGAAATTTAATTGACTTTAGTTCATCTCTGTTTGTCTTAATTCCGAATTTACCAAAATCATTTTCATTGATATATTGGTTGATGTTAACATATCTTCGTATTTTCTTTTTGTTAATCTTATGAGTAAAAGTTATTTCAAGATTAATGCATCCGACCTTCTTCTCATTGATATTTTTCAGTTTGATACTTATAAAAGTCTTGTAACTCATATCTTTTCCAGTGTCTCATTCAGTGTCTCAATACGTGTAAATCCATGTAAAAATAATAATTCTTAATTAAAAAGCAACTGATAATCAAGAATATCAATAGGTTACAAAATCGAAAAAATGTTCTCCCTCCGCTACAAATTGATAATTTAACGGCCTGTATTCCATAATGATACAGGCTTTTTTATTTTAAAAATGGAAATATACTGGAAACACAGGTATTCAGCCAGACATTAAGCAATCCCGCATATATTGCAGTCCACAATACAATTATGTAAATAAATATGAATTTTGAATAGGATTGATAAAAAGTTCAATGTATGGCATGGTTGGATTGGATAGAAATTTAAAAGGACTTCTATTCCTAAGAGTCCCAAACCAAAATACAACGAAAAACATCATTACACCGGTAATACTTCTGACAATTTGTCAAAACAGGCATTAATTTAGTCGATCCTTAAAAATTACTTATATTGTTGAAATTTAAGTATATATGTTAATAATATAATTTGTTATTTTGCAAGGTTTTTGGCAAATTTGTTGAAAACCTTGCAGAAATGATAGGAAAAACTTAAAAAGAATCCGCAGTTGAATGTATTCAAAGTTCCATTGGTCAATATCATCAATATGAATCACGAGCTGGTGATTCTCAGCCGCAAAATAGACTGGGAGTCTGTGACCAGGGATTTTGGGGAATATTATCTGTAGAAGCTACGACTTAATCTGATACTAAAATAATAAGCACTTCAGAAACTTAATACAATTTATGCTTAAAATAATCATGTATTGGAAAAAACGGTGATATTGACCCCTCAAATCGGTCATGTTGACCCCCTGAGGTTTTATTTGAAAGAACAGATGGTAACTGACAATATTACCGTTTTTTTCTTAAGCTTTCACCCTTTAATTCGAT